>ERZ761602.210-NODE-210-length-142135-cov-10.991906_pt1 | contig 142135 bp, 116 predicted proteins | sample MGYA00512165_ERZ761602 | MGnify/ENA primary metagenome ERZ761602 (study PRJEB28899, sample SAMN02445085) | bioreactor sludge metagenome | biome: EBPR sludge; isolation source: Thorneside wastewater treatment plant | place: Australia: Brisbane, Thorneside... | reverse complement strand
GTGTCTTTGTGTCTTTGTGTCTTTGTGTCTTTGTGTCTTTGTGTCTTTGTGTCTTCGTGTGAGTCCCCAATTCAACCTCAAACCGCTCAAGTCCCTGGTATCGGTTGACTTCTCCAATCCCTCTCCCGACAATCAATAATCTCTCATGTCCTCACCTTCCCTTCCCTCCGAATACCATCGCGTCAGGCAGGTAGGGAGCTTTCAGCAGCTTGTCTCGACTCCGTTCCGGGACGGCATCAATGCCATTTATTGGCCTCGCACGTTACCCGGCGATTTCGGGGAAGTGATTCGCCATTTGAGCCTGGACGACGAACTCACCTCCCTCGAGGAGGACCAATTGCTTTCTTTGCCCCTGAGCAGCGCCGGACAGGCTGCTGTCGCCGTTCTCATTGAAGATCTGAAGCTCCTGCGTGAACTCGACCTTGACCCCATCCTCAATGCGATCCTCTCCTACCCGCGCGAGACCGACCCCGGGCCGGTGCCGGTGGATGTCTATTCCTTTCACGCTGACAGCGCACCGGTCGAGGCGGAAACCTGGCTATGCACCTACCACGGAGCCCCGAGTGAAGGTCTGCGCAATGACGAGGCACAACGCCGGGTCGACATCCCTGAGGTACGCGCCGAGCTTCTCAAGGCCTTCGGCGGAAAGGATGACGAGTCCTTTCGTGATTACCTGACCGAACATTGCTACGACCTGCACTATGCCCCTCTCCCCGGTGCCTGCCCGTTTTCCTTCGGCCTCGGCAATCTCTGGCGCATCACGGTCGACTATCCCGGAAGCCCCGTTCCGCCCTGCCTTCACCGGGCCCCCGATAATCCTCCGGATGGGACACCCCGGCTCTTATTGATCAGCTGAAGCAAGCTCTGAAACTCGAAGATTTCATCGCCAAACATTTCCGCATCGGGCGACGTGAAGCCCGGGCACGCATCGTTTCGGGAGAGATCAGCGTGGCCGGACAACCCGAGTCAAACCATCGTCGCGAGGTGAACCGTTTCGAAGAGGTTTCCGCTGCGGGAGAAATTCTCCAAAGAGCCCTTCCCCGGCTCTATCTGATGGTTCACAAGCCCGCCGGGATTCTCAGCGCCACTTCCGACCCGCTTCATCAAACAGTCCTTGATCTGATCGAACACCCTGACAAAGACACGCTCCACCTCGCCGGCCGACTCGACCGGTCCTCCACCGGGCTCGTTCTCCTCACCAACGACGGCAACTGGTCAGAGTCCCTCACCTTACCCGGTCGGAAAGTTGAGAAGGTCTACCTCGTCGAAACGGATCGGGACATTCCGGAAGAAGCCATCCTGCGATTTGAGGAGGGGTTCCACTTTCCGACGGAGGGCATCACCACCCTGCCGGCCAAACTTGAACTACTTGGTCCCCGAAAGGCGAAGGTAACTCTGCGGGAAGGGCGCTACCACCAGATCAAGCGGATGTTTCACCGGATCGATGGAATCCGTCTGGCCTCCCTGCATCGCACCCGAATAGGCGGGATCTCCCTCCCCGATGATCTTGAGCCCGGAGAATGGCGATTTTTGACGACTCTGGAACTACATCATCCGCCTTTTGACGGAATGCCGGATTGCGGAAACCATTGACGATCCATCGTTCTGTCTTAACCGTAGAGAATTACGCGATGAAAAATCTCACCTTCCTTTGTTCCGCTCTTCTTATTCTCACCGGACTCGTCGGTTTCTTTGCCTGGGAGGCAATCGGCGCGTCGAAACAGGCGGTCACTTCGCTCATTCCGGCTTTCGTTGGCGGGCTAATGCTCATCGGTGGTCTGATTGCATTGAAAAAGAACATGCTCGGAATGCACATCGCCGTCACTTTCTCCCTCCTCGGCGCTCTTGCGGGTCTGGGACGTCTCGTCCCCGGTCTCATCAAGGGCACGGTCTCATTCGCAGATGCCGCCCCAAAGCTAATCCTGGTGATGACCGTGATTTGCCTCTTTTTCACGGTGATGGCCGTCCGGTCTTTCATCGCGGCACGGCGGGCGCGTGCCTGACCCTCGGCGTGTGAGTCTAGGTGGTGCGTAGTCCCGTTCTCCTGGACTGGCAGAGTACCGTCCAACGGCGGCGGGAAGGCCTTCTTGAGCTAATTCAAAAATAGTTGAAGATTTCAATTGATATTGAGACCGCGTATCATTAAATAAGGGCTCTAGCTTCAAATTCAAATGGACCGCCCTTCACCCCAATCTTCCCTGTCGCTGATTTCGCCCCGGTGGCACTTCTCACTATCTCTCCTTTTTGCCTTCTGCGCCGCCGTGCCGGCAAGGGCACAAGACATTGCTCCTGCGACAACAACAACGGCCGCAAACTCGTCGGCAGTTCCTACCCCGCCCGTCGCTCCTGCCATTGACGATTCAACCAACGAACTCGACGCCACCGTGGTGACCTCAACTCCGGCTGAAGCAAAACCGGTACAGACAGTTCGACCGGCCACCGCAACCCGACCAACCGAGGTTGAAGTCTATGACACGATTGAACCGGAAGTGATCACTGGTGGACCAACCGAAACCTACAACCTGCCGGGATCGGGCTACTTTGTCACCAACCAGGAGATTCGTGAACAAAATTACACCAATGTAAACCGCGTCCTCGCCAAGGTCCCGGGTGTCTATGTTCGTGAGGAAGATGGATCGGGGCTCTTTCCTAACATCTCCATCCGCGGGGTCGACGGTACACGAAGCGAAAAAATCACCCTGATGGAAGATGGCATTCTCCAGGCTCCGGCTCCTTACTCCTCTCCTGCCGCCTACTACTCCCCGAATGTCGCCCGCATGGCCGGGGTCGAGATCCTCAAGGGCTCCGGTCAGATCGCCTTTGGCCCCAATACCACCGGCGGTGTCATCAATTTTCTTTCCACTCCGATCCCGGACCAGGAACAGTTCTATCTCCGTACCACTTACGGAAGCAACGCAACCGCCAACATTCACTCCCATTACGGTGATACCATCGAAACCGAAGCAGGCACCTTCGGGTATGTCGCTGAGATGTTCTACAAGCGCTCCGACGGCTTCCGGACGATTGAGGAAGGACTTGGCATTCCGCAATCGGACAGGACCGGCTACGAATACATCGAACCCATGATCAAGCTGTCATGGGAGCCGAATACCTATCTGGATCAGAAGTTTGAGTTCAAGTATGGGCAGACTGATGCCGACGCCGATGAGAGCTATCTTGGACAAACCGACGCTGACTTCAATGCCGCCCCCTATCGCCGTTACGCGGGAACCTTCCTCGATAACATCACCACCGATCAGGACAGGGCCTACCTCAAGTATAGCGTTTCACCGACCAACGATCTCGATTTGCGACTCGCCGGATATCACAATGAATTCGCCCGCGACTGGTTCAAGCTGAGGGCCGTAAATGGAGCCGCGCTCCACACCACCCTCGGACCAACCGGCAACGCGAACAATCTGGCGGTGCTGCGCGGGGACCTTGCCGGCACGCTAAACTATCGGCATAACCTCCGCTTCTACGATGCCTATGGAGCCCAGTTTTCCGGAGACTACCGATTTGAAACCGGCGAAATCGACCACACCCTCAATTTCGGTGTCCGTGAGCATCGGGACCGCATCCAATATTTCGAAGAAAATACCAATGTCGTCACCGACCCGGGTGGAGCCCCCCCGACCATCACTAACTTCGGACCGGGTAGCGCAGGCAACCGGCGAGAGATGGCCGAAGCGACTGCTGTCTGGATCAAGGATGACATCGAAATCGGAAAGTTGACCGTCACCCCCGGTATTCGTCATGAGAATGTCGACCAGAGCTTTGTCAATTTTCAGAGCAATGCCGCCTTTATCGAAACCGGCAGAGGCAACGGAGTCACTGATTGGACCGTCGCCGGAGTCGGCTTCAACTATGAGGTAAGCGATGAGAATTCCGTCTTCGCCGGAATCCACCAGGGTGTTGCCATTCCGGCACCTCGCGAAGCCATCGTGGATGGAACACTTCCTGAGGAAAGCCTCTCTTACGAACTCGGCGCCCGCCACCGTAGTGGCAACCTCAACGCCGAACTTGTCGGATTCATCACAGACTTTGAGAACATTATCAGCACTTCAGCCGGTCTGGGTCTTGGCGGAGGCGGTGCCGAAAACGCCGGAACCGCCAGCGTAAAGGGGATCGAAGCGCTGGTCAGTTATGACCCCTTTCAGGGAGGCTCTCTTAGAATGCCCCTCTTCTTCAGTGCCACCTGGACCGATGCGACGCTGGACGAAGCCTTGATCGCCGGAGGGGGCGAGAATATCTATGGCGACGGCGCGGGAGGGCCGGGAATAGCAGGCGCTGACCTTCCTTATATTCCGGAGTGGAAACTCGCCACCGGGGTGAGTCTCGAAACGGATCAATGGGGAGTGGATCTCACCGCCTCCTACATTAGCGACACCTTCGGAACAGCGCTGAACTCACCGGTTCCAGTCAATTCCTCCCGCCAGGGAATCATCGACGGAGGCATTGTCGTGGACGTCGGCGCCCATCATCGCCTCAGCGAGACGACCAAGTTCATCTATGGCGTTCATAATCTCTTCGAGGAAGTCATGATCTCCAGCCGCATTCCCGAAGGACCCCGCGCCAATGCTCCCCGCGAGTTTTATGTGGGATTTGAAATGCTCTGGGAGCCCGGAACAAAACCTTCCGGAGGAAAATCAGTCATCGCCAAATAGGGATTTCTTCTCACTCTGGAAACCCACAAAAAATTTCACCACGACCCCGCCAGGTTTGACATTGCCCGGCGGGGCCCCTTGTGGTTTCGTCCCCTCCTTCACGCTGCCTGACTTATCTACCGGATGTCCTCACAACCTCGATTGACAATTTTCCTTCTCGCCCTGACCACGGCGGGAACCTTCGCCGGAGCACAGGACACCCCGCCGCCCAAAGCAGCGGATCTGCAGAACAAGGTTACCGAGTGGGTCAAAACCCGGCAGCTTATCAGTGAGGAGAGCGCCGCCTGGCAAAGTGAAAAGGCGTCCCTATCCGATCTCAACGCCATTCGAATCAAGGAAACGGAGCAACTCGGGGAGTTCGTCAAGCTTGCGGGAAATCGTGTTGAGGAACTCGCCGGTAAACGGGCCACCTTCACGAAGGAGGAGTCAGATCTTAAGGCTTGGCGTTCGGAACTTGAAAGAAAGGTCGTCGAACTCGAATCCGGATTAAGACCGCTCATTGCCTTATTCCCCCCTCCCCTTCGTGAGAAGATTGAGGAATCAATCATTCGGATCGAAGCTCCTGAAGGCGAACAGCCTTTGCAAAACCGCGCTCGCGACATCCTGCTGGTCCTCCAAACCTGTCTTGAGTTTCAGAATGCCATCACGGTGGATACGGAGATCCGTGAGATCGCCGGCGAACGTCGCGAGGTCGAAGTCATCTATCTCGGCATGACGCAGGCCTGGTATGTTGATGCTTCCAACAAGCACAGCGGTTACGGTGTTCCGGGCAAGGGGAACTGGGAGTGGACCGAAGCCAATTCGATTGCTTCCCGAGTACGGTCAGCAATCGAAATCCAGACGCGAAAGGCAACGCCTGCCTTTGTCGAACTTCCCCTCAGTAACGGTGTGAGCGGAAAGGAGAACTCGAAATGAAATCTCCTGTTCTACTTTCCCTAATTGTCTTCGGGTTCACGACATCCGCCATCTCGCAGGAGGCTGCCGCGGATTCTGTTGAGGCCTATCGCAAGTCCGCTGAATCAATTGACACGGATCTTCGAAAGGCTCTCGACGAGTTGGCCGCATTGCGCGAGAAAATCGCCTCGGAGAAACCACCTCTATCAATCACCACGGAGAAGGTGGCTGCCGATCTTCGGGAGAAACGCCGTCAGGCTGATCTCGCTCGAACTTCCAAAGACGCTGCGGAGGCGGAGTTCACCAAAGCCGACAACGATCTCAAGGCCTGGCGTGATGAAAAACTCTATGTTGAAAGTCTCCTCATGGACTTCAGTCGAACCTGGGAATCCAGCAAGGGCATTGCTGCAATTTCTGCACCGGGAGAGACTCCGGGGCCCGCCGATCTCTCAAATTCACTCGACCTCGCCGGTCTTGTCATCAATGAACTGAATCAAGGCGGCAAGCTGGGTAATATCCAGGGCGAAGTCGTGGGTCCGGATGGTCGCCTGGTCGCGGGCACCTTTTTGAAAGCCGGCCCGGTGCACTGGTTTCTTTCCGGGGACAAAGAACTAGCCGGTCTTGTCGGCGAGGGCCCTGATCTAAGTCCGCGACTTGTTAACACGAATGTTTCAAAAGCCGCTCTCGAATCGCTCATCAAGGGCGAGACGGCCGAACTCATCCTCGATCCCACCATGGGTTCGGCGGTTGCTCTGAGCGAGACCGAGACCGATTTCCTTACCCACCTGAAGCAGGGCGGCTTCTGGGTCTGGCCCATTATCCTGCTCGCCCTCATCGCATTGGTTACCGCTGTCATCAAATGGATCCAGCTCGCACGAATCCGCGAATTTGGTTCAGCCTCGGTCAAACGCGTCCTCGACGCCCTCAATGCCGGCAATGAGTCCGATGCAATGAGCGCCGCAGGCACGATCCAGCACCCCGCTCGAAACCTTCTTGAGCGAGGTATCCATCTGGTCACTGAAAATCCCAAGGCTTCCCGCGACGATCTTGAGGAAGCACTCTTCGAACAATATCTCGAGGCAACTCCCCCGCTTCAGCGCGGACTCCCGCTCATCGCCATTGCATCGGCAACCGCTCCGCTCCTCGGGCTTCTTGGCACTGTCACGGGGATGATGGAAACGTTTCGACTCATTACTGTCTTTGGATCGGGCGATGCGAAATCTCTTGCCTCCGGCATATCGGAGGCATTGATCACCACGGAGTTCGGACTCGTTGTCGCCATTCCCGCCCTCATTGCCCACTCGCTCCTGTCGAGGAAGGTACAGGGAATCAAGTCATCCATGGAGATGACGAGTCTAGCGTTTCTCAACGGGATTCGAACTTCATGAGCTTAATCGGAAAGATCATGAATGAACTCAACCACCTCGGGAGCGGAGGAGGTTGGCTGTTCTGGGCCCTTGTCGCACTCGCCTTCGCCATCGCCTATGCGCTTTTGGGATTGTGGAATTCCCTGCGTTTCCCCGATGCGGTGCTGCTTTCCTCACGGGAATGGATAGACTTGCTCCGGGATCCCTCCGGCCAAACCGGACCATACCACCGACTGAACGCCGAACTAAGAGTTGCGGCTGATCCCGGGCGTCGCCTTCAGGAGGCCGGTCAACGCCTCTTCTCCCGGGCTGACCATTTGTTTCCCTTCGCCTTTGTCATGATCAGTTCCGCTCCGCTCATCGGCCTGCTCGGCACTGTCTCCGGCATGTTCAAGACCTTCGGAGGCATGGCTACCAACACGACCGAATCTCCCATCGATGTCATCTCGGGAGGAATCTTTGAAGCACTCATTACCACCGAGACCGGACTCGTGATTGGCGTACCCACTTTCATCATTTGCGCCTGGCTCAAAAGTCGTCACGAACTTCAGGTAATTCGTTTCCATCAACTCGAATCCCGCCTCCTTCAGGCGTTCTCCACCCAGTCCTGAATTATGCCAAGACGATTCCAGAGACTCGGCGAACTCGACAGCGGAGTGAAGAGCGAGATCGACATTTCGCCCCTCATCGATGTGGTGTTTATCCTCCTTATCTTCTTTATTGTCACCACGGTCTTCGTCGAAGAAACCGGGATCGAGGTGAACAAACCCCGCGCGGCAACCCAACAGGATCTTGAGAGGAACAGCATTCTTCTCGGGGTCACCCGGACGGGGCAGGTCTTTTATGGCGGACGGGAGATCGGGATCGCCGGTGTTCGCTCGGTGGTCGGTCGTCTCCTCAAGCAGGATCCCATGCCGGTGATCATCCAGGCTGATCGCGAAACACCGACTGAAATGACCGTGTCTGTCCTCGACGAAGCCCGACTTGCCGGAGCGGAAAACGTATTTGTCTCCACCGTGAATGATTGATCACTCTGACAATCTGGCTGGTGGAGCCCTGAGACTCGCTGCTGCTTTCGGGCTCACCGTGGGACTTCTTCTCTTTTTAGTGGGAACGCGTCTCGTGCGCGAGAGCAACGCTCCGCTTTTGACCCTGACCAATCTCCAGACCATTGCCCCGGTCAGCCTCCCCGCACCTCCCCCGCCCCCTGCGGAAAGCACTCCGCCTCCGCCACCACCTCCTGAACTTCCGCGCTTGCAAATTGAACTGGATTCCCTTGCCCCGGCGGTAAAGGCTTCCCTTGTGCGAACACCGGATCTGAAACTTCAGCGCAGCGACTTCGCTCCTGAAACGGATGCGCCCCTCGCGCAGATGACCTTCTCCTCGGTCGATCTCGATTCACAGCCTCGACTGGTCAACAGCCCTTCCGTGACTTACCCCTCCTCGCAGCGGAATGCGGGCGTGACTCAGGCGAAGGTAGTCCTTGAGGTCCTCATCAGTTCGGGCGGTATCGTCACGGTGAAACGAGTCCTTGAGAGCCCTCACGATGATTTTACGCAAATGGCCCGATCCTTTGCAACGCGAGCCCGGTTTACACCGCCGAAGAAAGACGGCAGACCGGTCAACGCCCTCTTCAAATGGCCTTTAATCCTCAAGTCCTGATGCGCAACGTTTCCTGTCTTGTCTTTTCCATTGCCGTCACGTCATTGACGGCGATCGCCGGACCGCTCCCCATCGACCCGCTCTGGAAGAGTGAGACTTTCCGCAAGTCAATCACCGCGAGCTATGGAATCGATTCACGCATCGAACCCCGCATCACCGAGGACGAGGCCTTTTATCTCGACCAGTCTGCCGCCGCCATGGCGTCCAATGACCGGCTCAAGGCCATCAAGGTGCTGCTCGAATCCTCTCTCCTCGCGCAGAGTCCCGCGATGCTCTTCACTCTTGCATCGCTTGAATTCGAAGCGGAAAAGACTGACGAATCCGTAAAACACTTCGAGGCCGCCCTAAGCCAGTTTCCCAACTTCCGCGATGCCCATCGAAACTTCGCGGTCGTGCTCGTTCAAAGCGGAAAGTTCAAGGAGGCGAAATCCCATCTGATTCGGGCTCTTGAGCTGGGCGCCAATGATGGATTAACCGCCGGATTACTTGCCTACTGCCATTCGCTTGACGGTCACCATCAGGCCGCCCTTGATGCCTACCGCCTCGCCTTGCTCACCCAGCCCGAAGAACGGCAATGGAAACTCGGATCGGCCCAGGCCCTTCTCGCCCTCGGTCATTCCCGCGAGGCGGCCAGCATTCTCCAATCCCTCATCGATGCCACCCCGGGCGAATCGTCTCCCTGGCTGGTTCAGTCCGACGCGTGGATTGACCTCGACGAGGAACTTCGTGCCGTCGCCAACCTTGAAATCGTCCATCGCAGCGGATCTCTCGAACCGAATGCGACCCTTTCACTCGGACACCTTTACCTTCAAAACGGATTGCCCGATCTCGCCCTTGATCGCTACCGTGCAGCGGTCACCGCACCCGAACCACCTCCGGCCTCCCGTGCCGTTGAAGCGCTTGAAATGTTCCTATCGAATTCCGAGTGGAGTCGTGGGAAAGAATTTTCCACCCTGCTCGAAGGTTCTGATTCCTACCGCAAAGACCTTGACCCGGCCACCGGCGACAAGACCCTACTCTCCCGCCTCAACCGCACGCGTGCCGTTATCGAACTGGAGACTGGCGATGCCGCAACCGGAGCAAAACGGATCGAGGAATGGTTGCAACGCGAACCTCTCGACGGTCAGGCAATTCTCCTCCTCGCCCGATTCCGTGAAGAAGGCGGAGAACGCGTTGAGGCGGAGATGCTCCTGGAGCAGGCCGCCCGCATTCCCGACTCCGCCGCCTCTGCCCATCTAGCCCATGGTCGACTCCTCGTCGCCGCCAATGACTTCGGGAAAGCCCTCGAGCATCTCGAAAAATCCCAGGAGCTCAATCCCAATGAGGCACTCGCCGAATACATCGTCGCGATTCGTGAGCTTGCTCCCTAGGATCAGTTCCGATACCATCCGGGAAATGTTCTGCCGCCCTGCTTTTCCCCTTCTCCTTTCCGCCTTTTGGCTTCTGACTCCCGCTAAAACAGAAGCCGAATTGATTGAACATGCCGGCGCTTCATTCGTAGTCTACCGGGTCGATTCTAAATCAGAGAAGGTTGAACTCCACCTGGCGGAGAAACCGGGCGAACCGAACACTTTTCCTAAGCTCGAGGCACGTCTGCAGCAGCAGGGGCGGCGACTCAAGTTCGCGATGAACTCCGGAATCTTTGAAGGAACGTTTCTCCCGACAGGTCTTCATGTCGCTGGAGGTAAGGTGATCACCCCGCTTAATCTCGACGAGTTTGAGAAAACAAGCGACTCGCTCGTCACGCCCAATTTTTTCCTTAAGCCGAATGGAGTCTTTTTCATCCGTCGGGATGGCTCATCCGCGATCATCGAATCCCATCGCTACACCGCCCTCAATGAATCCCCCCTCCTCGCCACCCAGTCGGGACCGCTTCTGGTTGAGGAAGGACGAATTCATCCCGCTTTGTCCCGGGATTCGCCTAACGTCCGCTTCCGGAATGGCGTTGGAGTGACCACCGATGGAGAGATCATCTTTGCCTGTTCATTGATCGAGAGCGAAACGGGCAGGTGTAACCTTTATCGATTCGCAGAACTTTTCCGGGAGAAACTCGACTGTCCCAATGCCCTCTATCTCGACGGGGAGATTTCCTACGTCTTTATCCGCGACCTTACCGGTCCGATTGTGGAAACGAATTTCTTCGCGGGAATTCTCGCAATCACGGAACCGGCACCGTAGCCTCTTCCGCCGGTGCGGATGTTTCGTCGATCTGACGTTTGCTGCTCATCCGAAAGTTCATCACCGGACCCGCTGGATTATCGTCAATCTTCACTCCGGGAGTGGCGGGTTCTTCCGATGCTTCAACCCCGGATGATTCAAGCACTTTATCTCCGCCGGGAGTCACCGCCGGTTCAATTGATGCGAAACTAACCGGGAAGAGAATTCCCGACGCCCCTATGCCCTCCTCGGAACGGGGGAGATCGCTTTCTTTGACAAATTGGGTCGTCCCCCGATCATCGCTCGTCCGCGCGTAGCTGGCCCGCCGATTTCTCTCTTTGTAGTCGATCTGGGCATTGACCCATTCGATGCTGGATTCGAGGCGCTGGTATTGAGAATCAACCGCCGTTCGAAACTCGGCCGGCTTTTTGGCGATGATATCATCGAGGAGTGACTTTGCCATATCGAGTGTAGAGAGCGATGCTTCAAATTCGTTTCGAAAACGCTGAGCCTGCCCGAGTTCGAGGGACTCGATGAAATCGAGATACTTCATCATCACGGCGTGCTCATCTGAGGCAAGACGCGACTCTGCCTCGGCGATCGTCTGCTCAAGCTTCTCAGAGCGGTAGGCAATCAGTTCCGGTTCGAAATCAGGATACCGGGAGGCCAATTCGATGATCTGCCGGTGTGATTCAAGATAGCTCCCCATCGCCAGCGGCCATTGGTTAGCCGCCGCCAGTCTCTCACCTGTCTGCATCCAACCGAACACCGATACCCACCTTGCCGCCGGGTCATTCTCTTCAGAAAATGCCGGCGAAAACGATAAGGAAAGAAAGATGGTTCCCGCGGCGAAGGCAACTGCGAGCATCCCCCTCCCGCGCTGATTTTTCTTCCCCATCAAGCGTCGACTCCCCGGATTAGAACCTCCACCTTGCGAAGAATGATAGCGTGCTCTCCACTGCCGGCTCGATATCCGGGCCTCACGACTTTAACTACCTCTCCGGGTTGAAACGGATACTCAGAATACTGCGAGGTTCCCCATCCCTTGCGGCTGACAACCTGCACTTCCTTTCGTTGTTTGAGACTCAGGAAGGTCCCCGGTTCCACCTGAAATGACTCAACTCCCCCCACGGCTAGTATCTCGGCAAGCCTTGACCGGAACTCCGTGAGTTCTTTGGTCACCTCACGAAGTTTTCTCGAACCCCGATATTCCTCTAGAAGTCGATCAAGAGCTTCAAGCCTATCGACAAGTGCACGATAGATCTCCTGCTCGCGGTCTTTCGCAATCACCATCGACTCAAAGCGCTCGGGTATTTCTATTTCCGTGCCACGCCGACTGAGTCCCTGGGCGCGGCGAACCTCGACATCGATAAGCTCCCTGAACTGGTCGAGATCGGCCTTCAGGGAAACCAACTCAGACTGGCGATCAAGGATCTCCCCCGTCAATTCCGATTCCTCTTCGCGGAAGGCACCACATCGCGCTGCGAGTTCCTCCTGAACATGATCACCGAATTGCTGCCATACCGGCTCGATCAGGTCGAGTTCACTCCGGATGCGACCTGCCAATGAGGCAAGTCGTGAAAAGATCGCATTGGCATCTGCAGGAACTGAAGCGACCTCGTCCGCGCGGAACCATGAACTCCAGTCCGCAGAAAGCCGGTCACCAAGCTCAGTCAGACGATTGAGAATGCTCTCCGCGTTAGCTTCGGCGACCTGCTGAGCTTCACGAGCATCGACAAGAGATTGCTTTTCGATATTGAGCGAATCCTGCAAGCGGGCGATCTCAGCCAGCGATAAATCGTTCCCCTGTTGCAATTGCTGTCGTTGATTGCTGAGCTGAAGAATACTGCCATCCCGGGCCGACACCTCGTAATGCAGGGCAGCAATGCGGCTCTCCCGATCCATCAATTCTTTCCGGGTCTCGCTGATCTGGGAGAGATTCCGTTGCTCGCGCTGAATGTGATCTTCAAGCTGTCGATTCAGTTGGCGACATAGCTCCTCCTGCCCGGCGAGCTTTTCTGAAAGCGAAGCGACCTCGGTTTCGCGTTTTGCGGTGATCTCCTGCAGAGCAGCGTCTCGTTCCCCGATGATGCGATTGAGATCCTTCGTCTGCTCCTCTCTGTCCCGGGAAAGCTTGCTGTAGTCCTCTTCACCCACTTTAAGGCGATCATTGAGAGCCAGAATTTCATCACTACTTTTCGCCTTGAGTGCCGTCAATTCTGTTTCCCGCTCCGCAAGATTCCGGGTGAGAAGTTGAATCTCTTTCCCGCTATTTTCAGTTAGAGAGGCGAAGTCCTCCTCCCGCTCCTTTAGCCTGGCGGAAAGTTCGGCGATCTCCGCCGCATGAGTGGCGACAAGCGATTGCTTTGCCGTTTCCAGCTCCTGAATCGTTCGGGACAAGCCGGCAATTTCGGTCTCGAGCGCGGCCACTTGCTCCCTTGAGCCTGCCCTGAGGGCATTCAAGCTGGCGGACAGGTTCCCAATCTCCTCATCACGGGTAGCAACACATGACTGCCACTCCTGCAGATAGCCGTTGATCTCGGAAACCTCGGCGGTCAACCTTTCGACTTCCGTGCGAAGCTGATTTCGTTCCCGCTCGAGCGAATTTGACTGAGGCCCCGGGCTTCCAATCTGCGAAAGATTAACCGTCTGCGTCGCGCCGTCCAAGCCCGCTGAGCCGTTCAACGAGGGTGTCGGTTCGGAGGTGACTCTAAACTCGGCCGTCGCGAAGCGGAGCAGATCCCCGGGGGCCAGTTGCATTCGCTCCACCCGGATTCCATTGACAAAGGTTCCGTTCGTCGAACCGCAATCGACCACATCAACCGAGGCACCGTCACTGGTCTCGAGCCTGGCGTGCTGCGCAGAGACGGACGAATGGTTGACCTGCAGGTCATTGCTCCCTTCCCGTCCGACACGAAAAGTGACTGCCTCCACGGGGATCTGGAACGATCCCGGAGGATACAAGTCGGGTTTGAGGGGTATCAGGGAAAGCGCCATCCGGTCCGGAACAGCCCGGAGGAATGTTGTCGCACCGGATTACAAAAGCTTCAATGCCATTTTTCAACCTGACAATTATCTGGTTACGGCAATTCAATCAGTTGCGGGAGCCAAACTATATAACTCTAACCCCACCAGCGGCGGAATCAAAACCCAGCGTAGCGCAGACGAGGGATTGACGGCGTCGATGCATCCTGTCAAAATCGGCTCATGACAGAACCCGAAACCTCCCCCCTCACGACACGCCGCTCGGCCATCAAGACCGTTGCCGGCGCCTCAGTTCTTGCCGGTATCGCCCTCCCCCACGTTCACGCCCAGGATAATTCCGAAATCAAGCTCGCCCTCGTCGGGTGTGGCGGTCGCGGCACCGGTGCGGTGAAAAACGCCCTCAGCGTCTCGGGCACTCTGGGACCGCTCAAGCTCCATGCCATGGCCGATGTTTTCGAGGAAAACCTCAAACGCAGTCACGAAACGCTTTCCAAAGATCCCCAGGTCGGCGACAAAATCGACGTCACTCCCGAGCGCCGCTTCATCGGCTTCGACGGATACCGCAATGCGATGGACTCACTCAAGGCGGGAGACATCGTCATCCTCACCACTCCCGTGGCATTTCGCTGGCCCATGTTTGAATATGCGGTCGAGAAAGGCCTCCACGTCTTCATGGAGAAGCCCGTCACGACCGACGGATTTACCGCCCGCAAGCTCCTCGAAATCAATAAAAAGGCCGTTGAGAAAAATCTCAAGGTTGGCGTCGGCCTGATGTGCCGCCACTGCAAGGCAAGAAACGAGCTGAAGAAGCGCATCGACGACGGTGCCATCGGGGACATCACCTTCATGCGATCCTACCGGATGCAGGGTCCGGTTGCGACCTGTTTCACGCCGAAGAACGAGACCGACATGAGCGAGCTCATGTATCAGATCAAGAACTTCCACAGCTTCCTCTGGCTCAGCGGAGGATCATTCAGCGACTTCTTCATCCACGGCATCGACGAGATGTGCATGATCAAAAACGACTTCCCGATCGAGGCCAAGGCTGTTGGTGGCCGGCACTACAAAACGATGGAGCGGAACGGAAAAATTCACGTCGCCGTCGATCAGAACTTCGACAGCTACGGCGTTGAGTACACCTTCAAAGATGGAACCAAAGCCATCTACGAGGGACGCAATATGACCGGATGCCACCAGGAGTTTGCCGCCTATGCCCACGGAACGAAGGGATCGGCTGTGATTTCCTCTGCCAGCCACACGCCCGCCAAGTCGCGCCTCTACAAGGATCACAACATTGCCCTCAATCCCCGCGGCGTTCCGGAGAACCTTCTCTGGGCCTTCCCTACCGGCGATCGCGGGGCCAACCTGGAGGGCAATCCCTATGAGATCGAATGGGAGGTCCTCATCGATGCCATTCGCGAAGACAAACCTCACAACGAAGTCGAGCGTGGAGTCGCCGCCAGCAACGTTACCTCGATGGGACGTATGGCCGCCCACACCGGTCAGGTCATCACCTACGACCAGATGCTCAACCTCGAACACGTGATGGCCCCGAACGTGAAGGAGTTGACGATGGAATCCGATTCCCCCGTCATGCCGGATGGAGAAGGACGTTATCCCGTCCCCGAGCCGGGCATCCTGAAGGACCGAGAGTACCAGTATGGAGTGACCGCAGGACCGGCTCCCGCCAAGCCCTCACCTGAGGTCAAGAAGCCGGCCTAAAGGACTACGATTGCAAGGGAACCGGCTCCCGCTATCGGGGGCCGGTTTATTTGCTATCTATTTGATACCGACCACCATCGAATCCGGACCCACGAGGTGTTCGACCCGGATCTCTCGAAAACCGGCCTCGGCCATCCACTCCCGACAATCGGCTCCGGTGTAATCGAAACCACCTTCGGTTTCGACCAGCATGTTCAGGCTCATGAGGAGCCCGAAGGCGTTCTGTGATCGATTATCATCAATGATGGCGTCATAAACGATGACTGCTCCACCGGTCGGTAAAGCCTCCCAGGCCTTGCGGAGCAGGTGACGCTTCTGCTCTAGATTCCAGTCATGGAGAATGTGGCCGTAGAGAACCACATCCGCCGGTGGCAGAGAATCCTCAAAAAAGCTACCCCCAACAAACGAAACGCGATCAGAGGCTCCGCTTCCGGCGATATAGTCTTCGAAGATCGGACCTACTTCCGGAAGATCGAATCCGATTCCCGTTAAATGAGGATTCGCGAGGGCAATCTGCAGAGCCAGATCACCCTGCGCCGTTCCTGCATCAACAAAGGTTCGGTAGTCCGCCCAGGGAAACTGCCTCGCAATCGCCAGGTTTGCCCCGCGGCTCACCCCGGACATGGCACGGAGGAACTCTTTCAGTTTGGCCGGGTCGGCATAGAGTTTGGCAAACATGTCGTCACCGGAGCGAGCCTCGTTCTGCTGTTCACCCGTCCTTAATGCTGCGGTCAGTGAACCCCAAAAGGGATAGAGCCGGTGATTGGCCATCTCGAGAATCCCCCCGACATAGCCCGGCTTATTTTTATCAAGAAACGCCCCGGTCTCGGGGGTATTGCCATACTGTCCACTGCTGTCCCGCCTCACAAAACCCAGGGCGACCAGTGCATCAAGGAAATCGCGAGCCCCGCGCGGATGCAATCCGAGCCGCCCGCTCAGGGTCGCCAGATCAGCGGGATGCCTGGCCAACTCGGTAAAAACCTCCATCTCGACGGCACTAAGGAGTGTTTTGGACGCCCAGAATCCGAGGCCGGTCTGAAGAATTTGCCCGGGCGAAAGGGCGGGTGTTGAATCATCTTCCATGGGTTTCTCATAGCAGAGAACCGGGAGATTGGGAAATCTGAATTCGCCCTCCCCCGTTGCGACGGCCACTCAAGAGGGTTAAGTATCTCCCCCGACCCTGTCGTGTCGGCGAGCTTTTATCGGTACATGGCGATCATCCCCCAGGAAACAGTTCAGGAAATTCTCGACGCCGTCGACATCGTCGAGCTGATCGGGGGTTACTTTCCCCTGAAACGGGCGGGATCCAATTTTCTCGCCATCTGTCCGTTCCACAACGAGAAGTCGCCTAGCTTCAACATCAATCCCCAGCGCCAGATTTTTCACTGCTTCGGATGTCAGGCCGGCGGAGATGCAATCAAGTTTGTCATGCTCTATGACAATCTCTCCTTTCCTGAAGCGGCCAAAAAGCTGGCCGATCAGGCCGGGGTCATGATTCGTGAGGAAAGTCTCGACCCCAGGGAGGAAGCCCGTCTCCGCGGCCGCAGCGATCTCATGCGGCTCCAAAAATCGGCGGCGGAATGGTTCCATCGTCTTCTCTTCAAAAGCCCGGAGGCTCAGCCCGCCCGCGAATACCTCAAATCCCGGGGCCTCTCCATGGAAACCTCGCGGAACTGGAAGTTCGGGTATGCTCCAAACGAACAGAAGCCTTTCATCGACTGGGCCAGAGCCGAAGGCTTCAGCATTCCCCAACTCGTCGAGGGAGGTCTCGCAAAATGGAGGGATGAGAACAACCCCCGCCAGGGAGCCTACAGCTTTTTCCGTCACCGTCTCATGTTCCCGGTAAACAATGACTTCGGGGAACCCATCGCGTTCAGCGGACGCGTTCTTTCCAAAGAACAGGGAGGCGGGAAGTATGTGAACTCGCCGGAAACAGTGATCTTTAACAAGAGCAAAACCTTCTTCGGTCTCGACAAAACGAAACGATCCATTCTCAAGGAGAAACGCGCCATCATATTCGAGGGACAACTCGATCTGATCTCCGCGTTTGAGGCGGGAATTGAAAACATCGTCGCCCCCCTCGGAACTGCTTTCACCGAAAGCCACGCCAAGCTTCTGAAACGTCATACGGATGAGGTGGTCCTTTGCTTCGACTCCGATACGGCGGGACTGAATGCCGCCAGCAAGGCATTTCGGGTTCTTGCCCCCTCCGGCATGCTCATTCGACTCGCCTTGCTGCCGGAAGGTGAGGATCCCGATTCCTTAATCCGGAAGCAGGGCATCTCCGCGCTCCGCGATATTCTTGAAAACGCCCCGGAATTCTTCGATTTTCAGATTGATCGCCGGGGTGGGAAACTGAATCAGGGAAGCCTCCGAGACCGGCTCAATTTTGCCCGCGACCTCTCTGCCGACATCGCCCTGATCGAAGATAAGATGCTTCAGGATTCCCTCATCAGCCGGGTGACAATCCGGTTGGGAGTGGGAGAAGATGACATCCGGAAACTGGTTCGAGATGCGGTCGCGGCGAAAGTCCGGGGTGAAAAGGCCGCCCACAAACGGGAAGCTGTCATCCAACGGCGTCAGAATGAAGGAGGAGGGCGTCCGGAGCCGCAGTCGGCAAATTCGCCCCGGAAAGAATCGGATCCCCCCGCCCAGCCCATCGAGATTTCGAATCGCTCGATCCGACTTCTTTGTCGCGGGCTTCTCATCGACGCCGGGATTCGCGCTGAAATCGTGTCCCATCCGATTCCCGAGTTCTTCAAGAACCTCACCGAGACAGAAATCCTCACTCGAATCTGGGAAGCTCGGTTCGATCCCGCAACGCCTGCGAGCGTGAATGCCTTTGTCGGCCAACTCCCCTCCGCCGAACAGCAGTGTGTCTCCCGTCTCTTGAGCGACGAGAGCGCCCGCATCACTCCGGAACTTGCGCGGGACTGCCTTGCCGCTCTGAAAAAGCAAAGCATTCAGCGGGAAATCTCCGTCACCAAAGCGCAGATGGGGGCTCCGAATCTTCCTGAAAACGAGGTTACCCGGCTGACCAAACTCCTCCTTGACCTCAGAGGACTACTAAACGAATGTTAGCCGCTTCCAGCGCTGCGGAAGTCCCCCTTCTTTTCGACTGGAAAATGGCCGTGAAAAACAACTCGAACGGTAGCTCCGGTAAGTCCAAAGATAACAAGACTACCGGAAAAGGTTCAACCAAAAAAAGCCGGGAGCAGCCCGGGGATCTGGAGTCTGACGGAATCGCTCAATTTTCCGCAGCACCAACCACAGCGGTAAAGTCATCGCTCGATTCCCCTGAGTTCAGGCCGATTATTCGTGATCTCATCCGTCTGGCCAAGGAGCAGGAGTATCTGACCTTTGACGATATTAATGACGCGCTCCCGGACACGGAGACAGATCTTGAACTGCTTGAGGAACTCATTGATCGGCTCCGCACGATGAAGTTCCGTATCATCGACGCTGCCGAAGTCGATAATTTCAAAACCGTCTCGTCGGATGAGGACGACGATGAACCGGGTGACTCCGAGGAGGCCCCCCGTAAAAAATCCGCGTCAGACCGTGAAGGCAGACTCGACATCCTTGATGACCCGGTTCGGATGTATCTGAAGCAGATGGGTCAAGTCCCCCTCCTCACTCGTGAGCAGGAAGTGGAGATTTCGAAGCGTATCGAGAGATCCGAAGTCGAAATCAAAAAAATCCTATCCCGGTTTGGGTTCATCCCCGATGCCTACCTCGAACTGGCCCAGAGACTTGAAGGAGGCGACGAGCGTTTCGACCGGCTCATCATCGATAAGAAAATCGAAAGCCGTGCCCGCTACCTCAAGAATCTTGAGAAGCTTTGTGAACAGGTCACATCCTACCGCGACAAGCTTAACGCGGCCTTTGGCGACCTTCGCAACGCCGCGACACCGGCGGCACAGAAGAAGGTAGCCGATCTCTGGGAGAAAACCCACGCTGAGCTTTCGAAAACCTACAGCAGATTCTATTTCAAACAGAAGGTAACCGAGGATCTCGTCAATTTTACGGAGGAGTTTGCCGAACGATCCGCCGCCATCTCCGAACAGTCCAAGCTCGCTCCGGATCGCAAGGCAAAAACGGAGGCGACCCGGGCCCGGACCGCCTTCGAAAAGGAGATCTGGATGAGCCAGGAGGAGTTCGACGCCGCGACCAAATCGCTTCGCGGATTTGTCGACGAGGCGAGACGCGCCAAAGATGAAATGGTTGAGGCAAACCTGAGGCTGGTTATCTCGATCGCCAAAAAATATACCAATCGAGGCCTTTCCTTCCTTGACCTCATTCAAGAGGGAAACATGGGGCTGATGAAGGCGGTGGAGAAGTTCGAGTACCGCCGCGGCTACAAATTTTCCACTTACGCGACCTGGTGGATTCGTCAGGCTATTACCCGTTCCATCGCTGATCAGGCCCGCACCATCCGTATTCCGGTGCACATGATCGAGACGATCAACAAGCTGATGCGTGTGCAAAAGCAGCTGGTTCAGGAATACGGTCGCGAACCCACCCCTGAGGAAGTTGCCGAAGAGATTCACCTTCCCGTCGAGCGCGTCCGCGCAGTCTTGAAAATGGCCCAGCAGCCAATCTCGCTGCAGGCGCCGGTTGGGGACAGCGACGAAACGAGTCTTGGCGATTTCATCGAAGATAAGGGTGCCGAAGATCCGAGCGACATGACCTCGATGTCGATGTTGCGGGACCGGATCAAGGACGTTTTGGATACGCTCAACGCGAGGGAACGGGAAGTTCTTGAGCAGCGTTTCGGTCTCGTCGACGGTTACAGCCGGACTCTTGAGGAAGTCGGCAAGCAATTTCAGGTCACCCGGGAACGAATTCGTCAGATTGAGGCGAAGGCTCTCCGGAAGATGCGTCATCCCACCAGGATCCGTCAGTTGGAGGGTTTTATTGACGCTCCTCAGCTCGGATAAATTTCGCAAAACAGTGAAACTTTCCCGAACCCCGGAGGTTTCATCTCAGTTATGGAACCCCAGGAACAAAACGATCCCGTCTGGAAACTGCTTTCGCACGCGCAGAAGTCGGAGCCCACTCCGTTTTTTGCCCGCAATGTGATACGCGAAATCAGGCTTCTCGAATCGAGTCAAAGCCGTTTCTGGAACCGACTTTCCCAATGGCTCTCCTCCCGCGTCCTTATTGTGGGGACAGCAGCCTGCGCCGCACTTGCTGTGACTCTGATCGTTCTGTCCGAGTCACCTAACCCGATCGGGAACGACTCCGGGCTAGCTCATGTGCCCGTTATCGAGGGGGCATCGGAAACCTTCGATCCTGCGTCCGAGATGGCCTCGATTGAGTATCTGGGACAACTGATGGCGGTTGCCGATCCCGGTCAACTTGATGATGCTGCTCTGGCTGATCTTTTCTATTAGGCTTTTGAGTTTCCGGGCCGGGGCATCGAGCCTCCAGACACACTCGTTGCGCCTTCGCCCGAATGGTTAAATGTGCGGTCCTGCCCCCGGATCCACCCTCCTGACTCATATGGACAAGAAAGCCCGCCGGAGGGAGTGTCTCGCACGGATCAAATCGCTGGGTTACCGTGACAGGCAATCGTTCTCACTTTCAATCTGTGAATTGATCTCGGCATCTCCGAGCTTCGAGAAGGCAAAAACCGTCTTTGCCTATTCCGCTCTCCCGGAAGAACCGGACCTCACTGGTTTAATTGCCTCTCATCCTGAGAAAAACTGGGCTTTCCCGAAAATCACCGAGGGAGGCCAACTCTCATTCTTTGTCGCAAGGTCCATGATCGGAATGATTCCGGGGCAGTTCGGCATTCAGGAGCCCCACCCCGACCTGCACCAAGCAGCCTCATTCTCTACGGTTGATCTCATTCTCGTCCCGGGCCTTAGCTTTGACCCGACCACAGGAGCGAGACTCGGCCGGGGAAAGGGCTATTACGACAAATTCCTGGGATCTCACTGCGGTTCATTGACGGAAGATTCCTGTCCGCTCGTTGTCGGAGTTTGCTTTTTCCTCCAGTTAACCACCTTGCAGCCGGAACCGCACGATTTCCCGATGCATCAGGTGGTCACCGAACGCGGCTGGCATCCACCCGCTTGAATCGGAGGTCCATTCGCGCAATCGAGAGAGGTAGCGATGATCCGGAGCGGAATTGAACATTTTTAAGTGCGAAGTTACCAAACCGCCAGATATGTTCCGCCTCTGACACACGATGTGTCGAAGACCGAACGAATTTCCGATCTGGGCGCGGTGTCGATTGACAGCCGATTTGAACCATGGTCGAATCCCCTTTTACCATGTCCAAGCCAACGATTCACCTGATTATCTCGCTACTCATTCTTCTGACAGGCAGGGGTTCTTCAGAGGAGCAGTCCCAGCCGCTTTCACTTGTCAGCCTGACGGAATGGAAGGTGCCGGGCACGTGGGCAATCGCGGGGAATCTGGTCGGCAGTACTCAGGAAAAGAAATGGAAGTCGATCGAGCCCGGTGAAGGTGTCCTTTACAACGGTTCCGAGGGAAAAGCAGGAAATCTGGAAAGCAGGAAGGAACACGGAGATGTGGAGATCGAGGCTGAGTTTATGGTCCCCAAAGGTTCTAATTCAGGAATCTATCTGATGGGCCGCTACGAAGTTCAGATTCTCGACAGTTATGGAAAGGCCGATGCGGTCCTTACTTACGGCGACTGCGGCGGAATCTATGAGCGGTGGGATGAATCCAAGCCGGAAAAAGAAAAGGGCTACGAGGGTACCGCTCCGGCTACGAATGCTTCATCTGCGCCGGGTGCCTGGCAGACGTTCCTGATTCGATTTCGTGCGCCCCGCTTCGACGGCGAGGGCAGGAAGATTGCCAATGCCCGCTTTATTCGGGTCGAGCACAATGGCGTGGTCATCCATGAGGATGTGGAAGTCACCGGCCCCACTCGCGGTGGAATCGACGGTCCGGAAAAGGCCCTCGGTCCCATCTCGGTTCAGGGAGATCACGGACCGGTCGCTTTCAAAAAGCTTGAGGTTCGTCCGGCAAAATTCGAGTAATCATTTTCCCCTCTTCTCCGATAGCCACACCTCAGTGCGCAAACAGGGGGCTCTCTTTGTTCCCGCCCGAGAGGAGGTAGGCGAGGAGATCGAGGACATCCTCTTCATGCAGGGAATCCAGCAAGCCGGGTGGCATCGCACTGGTAGGAGAACTCCGCCGGGTGATTACGGTCGACTTTAATACCTTCACAATTTGGCCGGGAGCCCGGGGATCGGGACTGATGAGGTAGTGGGTTTCGCCTTCCTCAACGATGCGCCCCTCGATCAACATTCCTTCAGCCAGTTCAAAAATCTGCACAACATCACTGCAGGCGATTACCAGACTTGGTGAAATGATCGCCTCCAGCAGTTCGCCCGGGCTTAAACTTCCAGCTGCTTTTGCCAGATCCGGAGTATTCGCGGCGAGGGGTCCCTCCCCCGCGAATCGATGGCACTTGATGCAAGAGGCCGCGGAAAATACGCGCCTTCCATTCTCGAAGTCCCTGTAGCCTTCAAGCCCGACAGCGATCACCGGATCAAAATCGACCACCGCCCACTGCCTGACAACCGGGCGCCGTTCCGGATCAGCAGCAACGGGCCGGAGCGCCAAACTCGCGATCCCGGCCGCGCCCAGCGCGAGGATCGCCCGACTTGCCGGGGGAAACATGGGAAGTGATCGCAGAAGATTGGAAACGGTGCAAGCAGCGGCCGTCAACCCGCCTCTTTTCTGATCCTGATGTTTCGTGGAAATTTGATCGAAGCATGGCAAACTGACCGCTCTTCTGTTTTCCCCCAATGAATCGCCTTCTCTTCGTTTCTCTCCTATCGGCTCTGTTCTGCAATGCGCTCAGTGTTGGTCAGGAATCCGCCCCCGGAAGTGGTAAAACGCTCGCCAAACCAGTCGAGTTTTTGACGAAGGAGGCCTATGACAGCGAGGCAAAGGTTCGCATCAGCAACTTCAAACTCCCCTCGGGAGTCTCCGCGAGTCTTTTTGCCGATTCGAGTCAGACTCAAAATCCCAGCGCGATCTGTTTCGACAATCAGGGACGTCTTTATATCGCCGAGATCCATCGCTGGCGGGCCGGAGTTCAGGACATTCGCAACGAGCAGCGACTTCTCCTTGATGACATCAACAACGCGACCATCGCTGATCGTTACACGATGTATGAACAGGATCAGCTGACCCGGCCACTTTCCTTCTACACCGAGTTCACCGATCGCATCGTCCGGATCGAGGACACTGATGCCGATGGCCGTGCCGATAATTCGAGTGTCTGGGCTGACGGGTTTAACGCGGTTCTTGATGGTCCCGGAATCGGGCTCATCGCCGGTGAGAAGCATGATATCTACTACACCAACATTCCCCATCTATGGCATCTCAAGGATACCAAAGGCGACGGCAAGGCTGACGAGCGAACTTCAGTCCAGAATGGCTTTGGCGTGAGAATGAGCATCTCGGGTCACGACATGCATGGCCTGGTTTGGGGGCCGGACGGTAAGCTCTACTGGTCCATCGGTGACCGCGGTTACTCCTTCACGACCCGCGAGGGCCGTCACTACCATCGTCCTTATACCGGTGGAGTTCTCCGCTGCGACCCGGACGGATCCAATCTCGAGGAAGTCTACACCGGCCTCCGCAATCCGCAGGAGCTTGCCTTCGACGAATTCGGAAATCTCTTCACTTGTGACAACAACGCCGATGCCTGGGACACCGGACGTCTCGTCTATATCATGGAGGGCGGAGACTCCGGCTGGAATCACGGGCATCAGGTTCTCATGAACTTCCGGAATCAGCTCAAACTCCGCACGCCCGTCTATCCTCATCCGGAGCACAAGGAGATTCCAATGAATCCCTGGATGACCGAATCGATCTGGGAGCCGAATCATCCGGGACGCCCTGCCTACGCGCTTCCCCCGATTGATAAAGTTTCGTGGGGTCCCAGTGGACTGGTTTACAACTACGGAGTCACCGCCATGCCGACCCGCTATGCCGGACACTTCTGGGTCTGCAACTTCGGGGGATCGAACGGGGATCTTGAAGCCTTTTCAGTGAAAAACGACGGCGCGGGATTTGCGATCGACCATCGCGAAGTCTTCATGGTGGGACTCGGCAACACTGATGTGGAGTTCGGGCCTGATGGTCGAATGTATCTGAGCTGCTTCAACAACAGCGGTTGGTACAAGCAGGACCTCGGGAATATCTATGTGCTTGAGTCGAATGAGCAGCAGCAGGATGACACCCTGAAAAGCACCTCGGAAATCCTTGTTTCTGATTTTTCTACTTTTGATGACAAAAAACTCGATGAACTATTGGGCCACAGAGATATGCGCGTACGACAGCGCTCTCAGTTCACCCTGGCGAAACGAGGAAGTTCCGCCCTGTTCATTGCAGCCACGGCCCAGACAGGGAATCGCCTGAAACGCCTCCACGGCATTTGGGGGATCGGTCAACTTTCGGGCAAAGACCCTTCGCTTCTGGCCACTGCGGTTTCCCTTCTTTCCGACTCCGATGCCGAAATTCGCGCGCAAGCCGCCAGAATTCTTTCCGATTCACGCTCGACTGAAGCCGGCGAGGCTCTCGTTGCCGCTCTGAATGACGAATCCGCTCGGGTCAAAGCCTTTGCCGCCATCGGTGTGGGAAAATGCGGCAACGTTCCCGCTCTCACCCGGCTCCTCGAGATCCTTGCGGAAAACGACAACAAAGACCCCTTTCTCCGCCATGCCTGTGTTCAGGGAATCTGGTATCTGAACGAGCGGGAGAAGATTCTCAAAGAGGTCCGGAATGAGTCCGCCGCCGTCCGTCTCGGAGTCCTCCTTGCCCTCAGAAAGCTCGAGGATCCCCGCGTGAAATATTTCCTCACGGACAAAGACGAAACAGTTCGTTTTGAGGCCATCCGCGCGATCAGCGATCTCGATCTCCTCACCGCCCTGCCCGACCTGGCTCGTGAGATCAACCGATACACCACGCCCACCGGAGATATCCGCATGCCCGAAGGCCACCGCGACTGGATCATCCAGACGAGGCTCATCAACGCGAACTTCCGCGTCGGACAGAACGAGAATGCAGCCAGCCTTCTCGCCTACGCGGCCCAACCCGCTCTTCCTGCCATCCTTCGCGAGCAAGCGCTCCTCGCCATCATCGAGTGGCCAAATCCCAACCCGGTTGATGCCACCAACGGCAACTACCATCCCCTCTCTTCAGAAAGCCGCGGAGACATCACCGAAGCAGTCAAAACAAAGCTTCCCGATGTCTTCAAATCCGCCGAAGGAAGCCTTCTCGGACTCGCCACGCGGATCGCGCTCACCTACGGCGTGGCCGCACCGGTCGAGTTGTTGAAAGCCCAGATCACGAACGAGGATAGTGATATTCATTCCCGCATCAGTTCACTTGATGGCCTCGCCCGACAGGAGCCCTCCGCGCTCGCCCCGCTCTGGGAAAGTCTCTTGAAATCCGATCACGCCCGCTTTCGCGCCAGTGTCGTCAAACAACTGCTCGTGCTTGATCCGGCACGGGGTCTTGCCGCAGCTCTGGAAATGGCGAAATCGGAGAAAATTCCCTTCCGGCAGCAGGGGTATCGCCTCCTCGCTGATTCCCCTTCCGCCGAGGCTGTTTCCCTCTTCGAAGAAAGGCTGAAAGCAATCGATCAGGAACTTCCCGGTGCCCTCCTCGACCTCCTCGAGAGTGCAGCGAAAAGGGGCGAAAAGTCGATTGCCGATCTCCTCGTCGCCCGTGAGAAGGAGATTGATCCCGCCAACCTCGAAGCCGTCTTTAAGCCTTCTCTCGAGGGAGGTGATCCTGAATCCGGCCGGGAAATCTTCATGACCCACGCGGCAGGCCAGTGCTCGAAATGCCACAAAGTCGACGGGGATGGCGGTATCGCCGGCCCGGAACTTACCGGAATAGGGTCGCGCCAGAAGAGTGAATACCTTCTTGAGTCGCTAGTCAATCCCAGCGCAATCGTGCTACCCGGTTACGGAATCACTCTGGTAACCCTCAAAAACGGGGAAAGTCTCGGAGGCGCCCTCATGAGCGAGGATGCCGGGAAAATCGTTTTAAAGATTCCCGATCCAGCCTCGCCCGACAAACAGATCGAACGAGCCATTCCCCTCGCCGAACTGGAGAGTCGGCAGCCACCGGTCTCAGCCATGCCACCGATGGCTTACCTGCTCACCAAGTCGGAAATTCGTGACCTCGTCGCATTCCTGGGCACGCTTCGGGAGAAAGGAAAAAAATCCGGCCATTGATTTGTTCGCTCATCCGTTATTAAAGTATCGGCATGACTCCTTGAAGACTCATCCCGATTACCCTATACTTCCCAAGGATGAAACCCCTTCTCCTCACCGCTCTGGTCCTTCTTCCTTTTGCTGCTGACGCCGCTGACACACCTTCACGTTGGGGAGGAATGTTCGGATTCGGGTCATCCAAACAAAAGGGAGAACAGATTTCATCCGACCTCTTTCCTGCGGGGACGCAGAGCGCTTCCCCCACGCCCCCGGTGGCATCCCCCGTGACGACAACGACGGATGAGTCAATTTTCCGCGGCGGCGAACCCCAAAAGGTGGAGCCGGTTTCCTACGCCATTGAAAATGGCCAGAAAGTTGAGAAGGAAGTGGAGAAAAAGAAGAGTTCGATCTTTTCGTTCGGAAAGCGTGATGAATCCGGCGCAGCAGAGAATCAGGTTCTTGCACCCGTCCCGACAGCGACGCCCGCGACCACGATTCCGGCCACCCCGATCGTCGCCGTCCCGAATCAGGTTCCGGTTCAAGCGACGCCCACAGCGGTTTTGACCGCCTCTCCGACCCCGATTCCGACCGCCGCACCGGTAGCTCCTCCTGCAGCGGGGGAGGCAAAGGAATCACGATTCGGCTGGATCCCCTTCCTCTCGAAGAAGAAAGAGGAGGCACCCGTCCCGGCTTTCGCCAACACGACTCCCGCTCCTGCTGCTCCGATGGTTGCTTCAGAAATTTCTCCTCCTGCCGCAACACCCGCAGCGACCACCCCTCCTGCAGCGGTCAAGGAGACGGCAAAGCCCGCCGCTCCCGCCGGGGGGACCGGAGTTGCATCCTTTGAAGTCCCGAAGAAGACCGGGCAGGAGGTCGAGAAGCCTAAACCCGAGGGCGGCGGCGGACTCCTCGCCCCCATCGCCAAGATCCGGCCGCCCAAAAAGGAGATCGATCTAACCAATGCCGAGACGATTATTCAGAATGGAGAAATCGTGGCCCCTACCGAGTCGAATTTTGAAACCGCTCCCACCCCGGCCACATCGACCGAACGCCGCCCTCCCGCTGTCGTGAATGGAGTGAAAACCTACTCTTCCTGGGACGACGTTGAAGGTAGATCGACCTCTGCGGCGGATCGCATTATCAATCAGATTCGTTAACAGCCTGGTTTTCGAGTTGTCTTGATTGGTGGTTATCAACGTCAAAAGCAGGTTCAGTGGTTGATTCCCGTGTAGACCTATCCATCCGGCTCTGATATGCTGTCTCCGCTGATGGAAAAAAACCTACGACTGGTCCTGCTCGCAGCATTCTGCGCTCCCCTGCTGATCTCCTGCGTCGAGACACCGGGCGCATCCTCAACGCTTTCAACCGGCGGCACCGGATCATCGTCCACGGCAACACCCGCGCCCGTGCCCGAAGCTCTGACCAAACATGATGTCGCCCTCCGGTTTCTGACCGCGTTTATCCGGCTCGACCAGAACATGGCGCTCCTCTATGCAACGCCGGAAGCCGTCAGCAAGCTCAACTGGAAAATGACGCACCAGGGAAATATCCCCTATTACGACGACAAAATGCTTCTGCAATTCAACGGTGGTTGGGCCCGCGTCTTTTTCCAGGATATCGGGGGCACCTATCGGATCACCGACTTCGAAGTTCACCGTCGTTAGCAGCTCCCGTTTTTCAACGAACGGAGCGGAACGTCAACCAAACATTTCCCGGGCGGAGAAGGCCACCCCGATCGCGGCGGATGAATCTCCTCCCGTTGCCCACTCAAACTCTGTCGTGACTTTGCCGGGGTCCACCGGGCTGTTTCGATAGACCGCCCAGGCACGCTCACGGAACCCTTCGCCGACCCATTCCAGATACTGATCACGGAAACTTGACTCAGCAAGTCCTCCGCCAATGACCACCAGTCCCGGATCAAATACCCGCACCAAATCAGCAATGCCATAGCCGAAGATGTTGCCCTGCTGACGGAAGATACGAATCGCGAGTTCGTCGCCCTGTTGCGCAAAATCCCTCAGCCTGAAGGCCTTCTCTTCAACGGAGGAACCGTCATTCAGAGGGTGATTAACATGCTCCGGCTTCGAAAGTTCAACAGCAACCCGCCGACGGAGAGCGACCAATGACACCCACGCTTCCAGGCACCCGTGAAGCCCGCAACTGCAACGGGGCAACTCACCATTCTCCTCACGGTGCGGGACTGAAATATGACCCACCTCGAGGGCAAGACCATTCGCGCCCTCATAGGCTCGACCACCGGGAAGCACCAGTCCGCCACCCAATCCGGTACCGGGAGCGAGGAGAAGAAGAGCTCCAATATGTTTCCGCCGCACGGCGTATTCCCCGAGGGCGGCGGCATTCCCGTCGTTCGTCATGTAGACCGGCACTCCTCCAAGCCGCCGGGAATACAGATCCCTGACATTCGTTCCCACCCAGTCCGCCGCAAGATTCGCCTGAGCCCAGATTACCCCGTCACTTGAGGGTGCCGGAACATCCATCCCGATACCGCGAACCTGACTCCGCGAGACGCCGATCGCTCCGGTCAATTGATCAAGCGCCTGGTCAAGTTGTTGGAAAGTCGCCTCGTATCCGTCCTTCACATGGCTCCGGACCTCGACCATTTCGCCGACAAGTTCCCCCGCCTCGTCCACCAGCACCGATTTGACCGTCGTGCCTCCGATATCAAGCCCTGCAAAGTAATTATCGTTTTTAGCCATCGAAATACCCTCCTTGGAAAGCGCGCAATGATTACGCTCATGGAGTGGAAGCGTCAACGGACAAGTTTCTTACGGGCGGTTGACCAATCAGAAATTGTTATCTTTTCACTAACTGGCTACGAATCGATACCCGTGATCAATCCGGATACTCGTTTCACTTTCTTTGGACAACAAATCCAGCGGCGTATCCACGCAGAAAATCGGGTCTGGATTTTCCGCGAGCGAACTGGCACAGTAATCGGATGACTGCCAAAGCTGCCGCCGCCCTGACCCTCCTTTCATTCTGCTCGATTCCCCTCTCCATCCAGGCGGAACAGGTGCTTGTTGAAGCCGAATCATTTTCAGAACTAGGGGGCTGGGAACTCGATACCCAGTTTATCGAAACGATGGGCTCGCCCTACCTCCTCGCTCATGGTCTCGGGAATCCCGTCGCGGATGCAAGCACCGAGGTGACTTTTCCCAAGGCCGGTGAATATCGTCTCTGGGTCAGGACCAAAAACTGGGTCGAAAAATTTGCCGCTGAAGTCGACGCCACGGCTGTCCCGGGACGCTTCAAGGTCAAGGTCGGTGATACGGCTGTCTCTCACGAATTCGGCAAAAAGGGTGCCGCCTGGCAGTGGGAGGATGGCGGGACCGTTTCCATCAGTGACTTGAAGACCAGGATATCCCTGGTTGATCTCACCGGCTTTAACGGACGTTGTGATGCCGTCCTCTTCTCTAGCGATCCCGCCTTTGTTCCCGACAATTCAAGTGAAGTGCTCCCGGCCTGGCGGCGGACCATGCTCGGTATTCCTGCCGAGGCGACCACGGAGGGTCCCTTTGACATCGTATTCGTCGGCGGCGGCTATTCCGGTGCCTGTGGTGCCGTATCAGCCGCCCGAATGGGGCTGAAAGTCGCGTTGCTCCAGAATCGATCCGTCCTGGGAGGAAACGGATCGTCCGAAGTCCGCGTCTGGGCCATGGGAAACACCCCTCCGGGTCTATATCCCGTCGGTGACATCGTCAGAGAGTTCGAAGACGACGCGAAGCTCTCACCCGGAACCTACGAGGAGTTCGAAGATGAGAAGAAACATAATATCGCAACGGCCGAGAAAAATCTGACCCTTTTTCTCAACCATCACGCCTACAAAGTCGAGATGGCTTCAGAGACGAAGATCGAAGCCGTCCACGCTTTCGACACGCGCACCGGAGCGATCCGCCGATTCACCGCGAAAACGTTCTGTGATACCACCGGACACGGCACCATCGGAAAGATGGCGGGAGCCGATCACGAGATGGCTGAAAAGGGACGCATGGGCATGTCCAACATGTGGGCGTGGGAGAACACCGACGCTCCACAGTCATTCCCCGAGACCCCCTGGGCGCTCCCGCTCGAAGAGGGCGACTTCCCCTACCCCCAGAAATTTCACGCACAATGGTTTTGGGAAAGCGGCTTCGACAAGCACCCGCTTCTCGATCTTGAAGAGGTCCGGGATTGGAATCTGATCGCCGGATTCGGTGCCTGGAACGCAATGAAAAACAAGGGGGCCTATGATCGATACGATCCGGATAAGCTAAGCCACAAAAACGCGCGCCTCACCTGGATGGCCTACGTTGGAGGCACCCGGGAAACACTGCAATTGCTGGGTGATGTCATCCTTACTGAAGAGGACATCGTCTCTAAAAAGCCCTTCGAAGACGGATGTGTTCTGACCACCTGGTCGGTTGATCTTCATTACCCCAACGAGCAGTATTCAAAGAAATTCCCGGAAAACCCGTTCATTTCCGTCGCCGTTCACGGGAAAGGAGTGGATCGGAAAAAAGGATACGCGGTGCCCTACCGCTGTTTCTATTCGCGAAATATCGAAAACCTCTTCATGGCCGGTCGCAACATCAGCGTTACCCATGAGGCTCTCGGAACAGTTCGAGTCATGAAAACCTGCGGCATGATGGGTGTCGTCGTCGGCAAAGCCGCCGCGATCTGCGCAAAACACAATGTCACCCCGCGGGAGGTCTATTATCAGCACCTCGACGAGCTTGTTGAATTGCTCAAGCTTCCCGGCAATGTGCGCCGTGCAAGTCTGAACGACGCCTTCGCCGTCGACCCGTCCCTACCCGATCTCGCTGAAGAGGAAACAGAATGGATCACCCTGAGCCAACTCGAAGGCATTGTCATTGATGATGAAAAAGCGGTTCGCACCGGAACCTGGACCCACGGGGAGGGACTCAAGAACTATGTCGAAAGCGGATATCACTACGCTTCCCCCGCCGGCAGCGGAGCCGCGGCAAGCGCAACGGCCACCTTCGAATTTTCCGTTCCAAAAGACGGAGAATACGAAGTTAGAATCTCCCACCAGTCCCATGAAAACCGCTCGTCGAAAACTCCGGTCACGGTGAACTCGGCGGATGGCTCGAAGACCATTCCCGTGAACCAGAAAATTGCCCCCCCGCTGGCAAAAGGATTCTTCGGCCTCGGCGTCTTTCGTTTCGAGGCAGGCAAGCCGGCCTCGGTCGTGGTTTCCAACGAAGGAGCCGACGGAAACGTTCACATTGATGCGGTCCAGGTGATCGAACAGAAGTAGCCGGAAACACTTCCTCATGCCCCACATCTCCCGGTGAGTGCGTCACTGCGTATGAGAATATCTTTGTGATGTTTCGGCCGTGGCTTACTCTCGCTGAGAGCACATGTCGAAGCATACTGAAACGCTCAAGTCGGAGTTTCTTGGCGGGATATCTCCGACCACGCACTTTGAAGTGCTCTTTGATCATCTGCCCGGAGTTTCCTTTTTCGCGAAGAACCGGGACTTTCAGATTGTCTCTGCCAACCGTGCTTTCTGGGAACGACTCGGCGGCAGTTCAGAATCGGATGTAATCGGAAAAAATGATTTCGAACTTTTCCCGGAACAACTTGCCCGCAAATTCAGAGAGGATGACGAACAGGTCATCGCAACGGGTAAACCGAAGCTGAAGATCGTTGAACTCTTTTTTAATCTGCAGGGGTTGCCCGATTGGTACTTCACCAACAAGTTCCCCGTCTTCGGTCGCGGGGGTTCTGTCATCGGGGTGATGGGAACGGTTCAAAGCTACTCCGGCGGTCGATCCGCCCTGACGCCCCATCTTCAGATCGACCGGGCCGTCAGCTATATCCGCGACCATTTTCATGAGGCGGTCAATCTTACCGATCTGGCAAAGCGAACCGGCATGTCGGTCCGTCAATTCAACCGCAGATTTCGCGAGGTCTTCGGGACGAACCCCCGCACTTTCCTCATCAAGACGCGAATTCAAGCCGCCTGCGAAGTGCTCCGGAGCAGCGACAAAGCCATTGCCGAAATCGCTCTGGACTTCGGCTTCTGCGACCAGAGCGCCTTTACCCAGCATTTTCGAAAGCACATGGGTCTGACGCCTGCGGCGTATCGGAAGCGGAGTTAAAACCCGACTGGGAGTGCAGAGGGTTCAGACGAGCAATCAACCCTGTTGTGTTTCAGACAAAGCATCCTGAAAAACCTGCGCAGTGACTTCAGCCATCCTCATTCGGTTGTTTGACGATTCGACCCACACCCTTCCCTTTTCCCCGAACCGGGTCGCCGCTACCGGATCGGCAAGTAGGTCGGAAAGCTTCGATGCGAGATCGGAGGGATCCTCCGGTTTGCAAAGCAAGCCTCCACCACTAGCTGCAATCATTTCCGGGAAAGCCCCACGGTCAGGCACCACGACAGGGAGACCGCAGGCCATCGCCTCCAGGGCGTAGATCCCCTTTGGCTCGGCGAAACGGGCAGGAACGGTAAAGAGGTCAATGCCCCTGAGAAACTCCATCTTTGCCTCCGCATCAGGTGCTTCAAGAGGGAGAAACCGATCCGAGAGGCCCGCCACCTCAATTCGGGCGAGTTGCGAGAGGTAAAACTCGCGATCCTTTTCCGACAGCCAACCTCCGGCGTGAAAGCGCAGATCCGGGAAGCGCGGGGCGAGCTCTATAAACGCACTCACGGCGAGGTCGAAGCCCTTTTCCGGGGCAAGGCGGGCAAAATAGCCAAGCACTTTCCCGGGAGCCTTGTTCCTTCTGGCGCGGTAAACTGAATCGAACTCGGACACGGTGACGCCCAATGGGGTGAGGTGAAACTTCTCCGCCGACACCTTCAGCAGTTTGCTCATCTGTTCGCGATAGAAGCCGGAGAAGGTAATAAATCCGTCCGCTTCCTGAGCAAGGCGCTGCATCTCATGCAAGACTTGCGATTTCCAAGGCTCCAGAAGTTCATCGAGGAACACGTCGTCTCCCTGCAGGGTGACTAAAACGGGCACGCCGAGTTCGCGTTTCAGCGCCGGAATGGAGCCGCCCACCAGGAGGTTGGTAAGACAAATGAGGTCCGGCTTGGCGACTTCTTTCAACCACTGTACCAATCGTGAGACTTCCTTGCGTTGAAAGCCGTCCTCGCCCCGCACCATCGAAAGGGTAAGCGATCCGAGTTCCTTTGCGCTAACCGAAAGGGCCCCCGAGGCGACCCGTTTGATTAAACGCGGATTGTCGAGCCAGCGATCGAAGAACGCGGGGAGGTGGCGGAAGAGCGGAATCTTCTGCTGGAGGTAGACATTGATTCCGCCAAAAAAGACCTGATCGATGGAACGGTCCTCTTCGTCGACGCGGATGGGAGTGTAGAGCGGCAACAGGGTAACGTCCCACCCGAGCGAGGAGAGTCCGGCAGCGAGCGCGTTGTCGCGCAGGCAACTTCCGCAATACATGCCGCCTGCCCCGGCAGTGAGATAAACGATCTTGGGTGGGTGGCTCACAGGACGTGGAGAATAATATTGGAACTCCGGAAAATGACGCCGCAAAGGCATCAATCCGCCAGCGAAACCCGCTCGCGCTTTTACGGATTACGCGTCAGAATTCACTCGCGTCATGAAAGCCGTCCATTTTTTCCTCCTCTTCGCAACTCTACCCGCCTTCGCCGACGACTGGCCGCAGTGGAGGGGACCACTTCGCAACGGAATTGTCCCCGGTTCCGTCGATCTACCGGAGACGCTCAACGATGAAAATGCCCCGGTAAAACTATGGGAAACCACCGAGGAGATCCCGAGCGACCACTACGGCGGTCATGGCAGTGTCGCCGTGACGGGCGGCAGGGTCTTTCTTTCGCTTGTCTGGCATCGCGACGAGCCCACTGAGACACGCCGCATCGACGGTGACGTGCTTTCCAAACTCGACTATCGGGGCACAGGCTCGCTGACGAAAGAAATCGTCGATAAGATGGAGACGGATCGCGAGAACCTGAGCCGTCGCCTGCGTGGTGAAGCCCTCGACAAATGGGCGCAGGACTGGGTTGATGCGAACATTGACGAAAAGACGAAGCTCTCCCTCGGAGGCTGGATCATCGGCCGTTTCAAGAAGGGTCCCACGGCAATCCCCCTTTCTGTCTACGAAACGCTTAACACGGTTTCAAAACAGGTCTTTTCCAGCCAGGCCGAAGTCGAGGCCTGGGTAAATGCGCAGAACTTCGAACCTCCCATCCGCGACCAGATCATCGCGGCGATCCCGAACACAATGAAGGTCGCCGACGACGTCGTGATGTGCCTCGACGCTTCCTCGGGAGCAGAACGCTGGCGTTTCAAGGCACCCGGATTCCCGAGCGGTCGGGCTTCTTCGAGCACGCCTGCCGTCTTCGATGGCAAGGTCTATGCGGCCCTTAGCGAAAAGCTCTACTGTCTCGACGCCGAAAAGGGCACGATCATTTGGGAGTCACCTCTCTCCGGGAAGAAGGGGCCGGCTTCCTCGCCACTCGTGATCGAAGGCAAAGTCTACCTCCTTCAGAATTCGCTGACCGCCTGGGAGGCGGCGAACGGGAAGGAGCTTTGGAAAAACGCGGACGTGAAGGGATCGAATTCCTCCCCGGTCGCGTGGAAGCAACTTATCATCGCGAATTCGCAGGGCCAGGTCGTGGCGACGGATCGGGAGACCGGCAAAACAATCTGGTCAGTCCCCGGCGGTGGCGACGCGACTCCCGCAGTGGTCGAGGACACCCTCGTCGTCACCAGCACCCTTGATGGAAAGAACCTCATTGCTTACGATCTCTCTGACACCGGAGCAAAGGAGCGCTGGTCCTACGGCTTCCTCGCGCAGCGCTACAGCGCCAGCCCAATCGTCCACGAGGGTTATGTCTACCACCTCTGCAGCGACCGCCACCTTTGCCTCGATCTCGAGACCGGCTCGGTGAAGTGGGAGCGCCAGGCCCAATCCTCGATTTCCTCACCGCTTCTTGCTGATGGGAAACTGCTTGTTTACGAGAACCGGGGCGGATTTGTCAGCCTGCTCCGCGCCGGCTCGGATAGCTACGAGATCGTCGGCAAGGCCAAGGTTGGCGCTCTCTACTGCGCCTCCCCCGCCCTCGTCGGAAAAACAATCTACCTTCGCACGGCGAAATCAGTGGCGGCTTATCAGTTCCAGTGACCTCACCGTCCTGAAGAAAAAGGAAAGAAAGGGAGAATTCCTCTTTACAGACAGATCTGTCTGTCTATACTGTGGCATCGCAATGAAGAAGCCAAACGCAAGAGAACGGATCCTTGAGACAGCCGGAAGGTTATTCTTTGAGAAGGGCTACTCCGGGGTTGGCATCAACGAAATTATCGAGAAAGCCGGCACCGCAAAGGCGAGCTTTTATCAATACTATCCCTCAAAAGAATCTCTCTGTGAGGCATGGCTCCGTTCGGTTCACGACAATTCGGAAGATTTTCGAACCGAACTTCTTCAAAAGTGCTGCTCACCCGTCGAAAAATTGGCCTGCTATTTTGATCAACTCGAGAAATTCCTGATCAGCGGAGGGTTTCGCGGATGCCCCTATTCAAACACGGGGGCGGTATCTGACGATTACTGCTCCGGGATCGCCGAACAGATTCAATCCCACAAAGAATCCATTCGTGGCTTTTTTCGGGCAATTTCCGCCCTCCAATTCAGCGATCACGAAAGAGCCGACGAAACGGGAGATCGAATTTTCATCCTATACTCAGGAGCGACCAGCGAAGCTCAGAACCTGAAGGCAATCTGGCCAGTTCACGTGGCGAGAAAAGCGGCCGTGGAGATGCTTAAGAATTGATTTTTTTTGACCCAAGAAACAGACAGAACGTTCTGTTATTTAAGGAAATGTAATGAAGACAGCCAAGCCCATGAACACCCACTCGCTCGAGCCGAACAACTGGAACCTCGCCTATCGCGAGTATCTGATTCATTTCGCGCTTTCACGAATTTCTGACTACGGGACCGCCGAAGACCTGGTGCAGGAGACCTTTCTGTCCGGGTGGAAAGGACGCCGCCACTTCCGCGGAGATTGCTCCGAGCGCACCTGGCTCGTCGGAATTCTGAAAAATAAGATAATCGACCACTACCGGAAATCGGGGCGCCGCCCTGCCATTCTTTCAGGAGACTTTGACAGTGATCGCCTTGATGGCTCCGAATCAAGTTCGTGGATAGACAGACAGCCGGACCTTCGGACAGCCGGACAACCAGTTGCCGAGGTGGAATCGAACGAGTTCCTGGAGGATCTTGAGACAGCGGTGGCCAACCTTCCCGAAAAAATGGGATTGGCCTTCAGAATGAGAGAACTGGAAGGGTACTCGACCGAAGAAATCGTGGACGCCCTCGATATTTCCAAGTCCAACCTCTGGGTTCTTATCCACCGCGCCAAACAAACGCTCAGCGAAGAGTTAAAGGAGAACTGGGAGGGAATTGGATCGTTCGGCGAAAGGGAGGCCGCCTAGCGACCTTTCCCGCTACCCGTAAAAATCGGGAATTTTCCGGTCATCTGGATCGTCCAACTCAAAACCACCTCGGGATCATGCAAACAGCCCTTATCCATCGAATCCAATCACACAGTTCCGCACCCGCACTGCGGAAACCGATTCCCGATCGACCGGCTGCTGCTACGGAACGGAACCGGGAAAACAGGCCAATCACCCTGGCAAAAGAAATCATCCACCAATACTGGAGTCACCGAAATGACCGTGATCCGGCGATCAGGATGCAGGCCCAGACCTTGATTCGGTCCCACGTTGTGATGCTCAGGTATTGGAGAAAGCTTCTCCAGGATTCCTGAAGCCGGTCGGTCTATCCATAGGCGCAGGATACCGCGTCCAGCCGCACTCAAATTCAGAAAAGAGGGGACACCTCATCTGATCACGCAGGCTTAAATCTAAAAATTTAAAATTTTAGTTTTCTTTTTTATAAACTAAACTAAAGTTTTTTATGCGCTTTTCCGTTAACTTAAAGGCTGCCGTGTCGCTGCTTCTCCTGGCACAATTTCTATCAGTAAATAGCGAGAGCCAGGCCGAGCCCGCTAAGCCGAAGATTCGGAGCTTCCGACCTGTCGTGCCAATCAAACAGAATGTGCACGGCGGAATGGATCAGATGAAAAGTCAGATGATTAGACTGACTATTCCCCCTCCGCCCATCCACGAATCCCCTTCACTGGAGACGATTCAGGACCCGGAGCCCGAAACGGCAAAAACCGAACTTCCACCGGAGCCTCTCGTCGAATCGAACCCCGAAAAGTCGGCGCCGGAAGAAATCAAACCCGAGCCTGCTACCACCACCTCCAAAGAAGCTGAGGCACCCAAGGAAAAGGCGGTCACAAAGGAGGGGCCAACCCTTGAAAAACTCAGGGCTGAGGCTCATGCCCTCGCCGAGCAAAAGCTGACATACATCTTCGGAGCCGACGACCCGGATAGCGGAGGGCTCGACTGCTCCGCGACCATCCAATATCTCCTGAACAAAATCGGAGTGAAAGACGTTCCGAGAACTTCATATGATCAATACAGTTGGCTGAAAGAGAACAAGCTCCTCGACGACGTCTACGGGAAATCAGCCACTGAAAAGCTCTTCAAGAAGCTGTCTCCCGGCGATCTGATATTTTGGGGCGGGACCTGGAAATCGGGCCACCGGGTATCCCATGTCATGCTCTACATGGGATACGATCCCGCTACCGACAAACATTACATCTTCGGTGCCCGAGGAAAGTCCGTTAAGGGGCTCACCGGTGCCGGAGTGGATATTTTTGAATTCGAGGAGCAGAAGGGGCGGCTGATCGCCCACGGCAAGATTCCGGGGTTGATCTACTAGGGCCCGGATTCATCCGCGGCACTGTCACCGAAAGGTTTGCTCCCAACTCACTTCATTGGAGCGAGCAGATCGTCCAGTTCCTCTTCGGAGAAGGAAAGCTTTTGCGGGGTTCCTTCAAGAATACCTTCGAAAAGAGCCCGCTTCTTTTGCTGCAGCATGAGGATCTTCTCTTCAATCGTCCCCACAGTGATCAACTTGTAGACAAACACCGGGTTCTTCTGTCCGATTCGGTAGGCACGGTCCGTTGCCTGTGCCTCAAGAGCTGGATTCCACCACGGATCAAAATGGATCACCGTATCCGCTGCGGTCAAATTCAATCCGGTTCCCCCGGCACGAAGACTGATGAGGAAAACGGGAGCTTTTCCGGCCTGAAAGTCGTCACAGAGTTGGCCTCTGTCTTTTGACTGACCGGTGAGTGTGAGAAAGCGTATCCCCTCTTTGACAAGGGCCTGCTCAATAATCGAGAGCATCCCGGTAAACTGGGAAAAGATCAGAATCCTCCGTCCCTCCCTTACCATCGATGGAATCCACTCCATGATCAGATCCATCTTGGCTGAGCTCTTCGCCTTCTGGGCGGAGGGAAGTTTCAACAATTGCGGGTGATTGCACACCTGTCTCAGTTTGAGCAGCGCGTCGAGAACGAGAAGCTTGCTTTTCTCAACCCCGATTCGCGCAATCTCCTCATGCACCTCACGACTTACCGCCGCACGAACCGCCTCATACAACTCCACTTGTTTCGGCAGTAGCTCGACGCTCCTGACGATCTCTGTTTTTGGCGGAAGATCCTTGGCCACGAGAGTCTTGGTTCTCCTCAGCATCAAGGGGGCGACCCGTTCGGCGAGACGCTTCCGCAGGCCCTCGTCGCGATGTTTCTCGATCGGTCCCCGAAAGCACCGGTTGAAGCTATCCTCGGTGCCGAGGAATCCGGGGGTCAAAAAATGAAACAGTGACCAGAGTTCCCCGAGATGATTCTCGATCGGGGTGCCGGACAGACAAAGACGATGTCTGGCGTCAATTTTGTAGGCGACCTTCGTAATCTGGGACGCGGTATTTTTGATCGTATGAGCCTCATCAAGCACCACAAAGTGGAAGGGCTGATTCAGAATCTCCTCGGCGTCCCGAAAAAGGACGGGATAAGAGGTAACCACGAGATCACAATGCTGCAGGATCGGGTAGTACTTCTTCCGGTTGGGCCCCTGGAGCGCCAGTACTTTCAATGAAGGCGCGAACTTTTTCGCCTCCTTCTCCCAGTTCGGAACCACACTTTTTGGAGCGAGGATCAAACTGGGAAGATTGGCACGGCCACTCGCCTTCTCACAATGAAGGTGGCAAAGAGTCTGGACCGTCTTTCCAAGTCCCATATCGTCGGCGAGGATACCTCCGAGCCCCTGCTCCCTGAGGAACTGGAGCCACTCGAATCCGTCCTGCTGATACGGACGCAGTGTTCCCAAAAATCCTTGTGGCGCCTCCGGATTCTCTTTGGGCTTCAAGAGTTCCAGTTCTGCGGCTCTCTTCGAAAGTGCCTCAGGTGCCTCATCCACAAGACTATCAGCGCCGGTATAGCGGATCAACTGCGCGGCGCGAACATGATGTAACCGGACCTTCCCTCCCGCAGTGATTGGATGGAGATCGAACAACTCGGTCAGCAAGCCGAGAATCGTTTGCAGCTTCTTCGCCGGAATCGCCACAAAGCTGCCTGAATCACCGATTTGAATGGGGATCTTCTTCTCGGCGGGCCACTTCTCTAGATTCGAAAGTGAAAAGCCCGCCGGTTTGCTTTCAAGATACCGGACAATACAGGGCAGCAGATTAATCTTTTCCTGCCCTCTCCGAATCCCGTACTCAAATCCGAACCAGTCCACCGCATCATCTTCCGCCCGGATCTCCCCGTAAAAATCCAACGGCTCAATGACTTTAAGCCCGAAACTCGGGTCGATGGTTATTTCGCAATCAAGAGCCTCGAGTTCAGCACGACGGTTCGAGAGAAAATCGGCCCAGAAGACTTCCTGCATGCCGCGCCGGATGGCGGTATAGGCGTAACACTGACGATATTCAGGAACAATTTCATCCCAGGGATAAAGCTCAACCAGGCGCTTTAAACCCATCTCACGCAGCCGCGTTTCGACTCTGGGATTCTGACCGTCGAGCCGGGCCAGCGGCATATTCTCAAGGACCGTGCGGGCCTCCGAATCGTCCCAGTGCAGAATCCCCGCACGAACGTCAGTCGCCAGCAGGTGAATACCACTGCGAAGCCGACCAAGGCCAAAGGAAAGATCACTTACCGCCCCCTTTTCGAGCATCGCAGCCATAAGCAAAGCTGCCACATGCTCGTCATTCGACTTTGCCGACTGGTCGCTTCTTCCGTCGACCTTCCAACCGTCGTCACTCCGATGGATCACAACACTGACTTCTGCCTTCGGGCTTCCCTCATCAAATGAGATTTGTCCAAATACTCCGGCAAAGCGCCCCTGAACATTGGCCGTCACAACACGCACCGAACCGCTTTCCACGAGCCATCGGGCTTTTAGCAGAATGTCATCCGTAAAAATCTCTCCTCGAAATGGCAGGGAACTGAAAGAGATACTCCCCAAGACCCCACATCCCTTGATATCAGAAGGGTCAAACCGGGACTTGGTCTCTGAGGAAGAGTTATTCAAATTGAAAACCGTTGAGGAGAAGCCTCCCATCTTCACCAATCATTCTAAGATTTCAAGATATACGAAAAGAATTTTCAGGAAACGGGCCGGGGAAAGAACCTGATCGGGACCTCAGTATCCAGCGCGAACTAAAAGGAAAGAGCCAGGCGGATCACTCCGCCTGGCTCCCCAGGATTACGTCCACGACCAAACTAAGTCAGGCCGAAATTGATTTAGCGGGAAAGTTCGGCCTGTAGTTGTGACACGACCTTCCGGCTCTTTACGAGGATCCGCTCCAAATCCGCTTTCTTGGCAGAATCTTCAGGAAGCTCTTCAAACAACTCTGACAATTCACTCTCCAATCCGTTCAAATCCGCCAAAATTTGCAATCCGCGATCCTCATCGGCCACGGGGTTGGCACTGATCGAGACAGGCCTGAATCCATGAATACCGGTTTCGATGCTCTCCGGGGCGAAATTGCCTCCGCCCATCGTGACGTAGCCGCTTACGAGTACGCTGTCTTTACCGCGCGGTGCGACGTTGTTCCGCAATCTGTCTTTACCCAGCCGTGACTCAATCATTCCAGTGGTTACACCCCGACCGGAGGCAATGCCGATAAGAGGTGGAAGATAAGAGTCGACCCGGTCAAACTCCTGCCCGCGCTCGGAAGAGTTGGTGCGGACCTGGGCTCCGCCCGGAGAAAAGCCGGCAGGAATCACGTGGTTTGCATCGAGGTAACTGGGGTCGATCCGGGTCCCCATATCAGCCGAGTCGATCGCCAGATCAAGGGCAGCAACGTCATCAACCTCTTCCGCCAGAAAGAGCTGAGGAACGTGAGCTGCCGAAACCGGGCTGGCAGGCAAAAGTCCGGCCCCGTTTACAGAGACGCTTTCGGGAACAACCGCCACAGTCACGGGGGAAATTTCGGGGCGAGCGCCTCGATTGAAGGCCACTATGCTTCCAACAGCCAGCACTGCTGCCACCGCAGCAGCTGAAGCCAGCCTCTTCCTTACAGGACGGAACTCGCCGACCACGACGGTTGAATTCACGGTCGTGAAGGGCTCCAACAGAGTTAGCTTCGGATGAGAAGCACCATCTTTCCATTCCTCACGCAGTCCCATACTCAAGAGACCCATGATTTCACGCATGGACGCCAGTTCAGCTCTTGCAAGAGGTGAGTCCTGAAGGCGCGCCTCGAACTCGGCAGCTTCTGCGACACTTAATTCGCCCAGCGCGTAAGCGCTCATCTGCGGGTCGTCAGGATTGATAGGTTCGCGATTCATACTATATGGCAGTGTGTTAAATTTCCCGGGATGGGTCGACTTCAACCCCCATCAAGGTGCGGAGCCGCTTGATTCCCGTATGGATAAGAAAGCCGACGTTGCTGACGCTGAGTCCTGTGACGTCTGAAATCTCCTTGTAGCTGAGATCCCCCTGGAACTTGAGGCGAATAACCTCGCGCTGATTCTCAGGCAGTCGCTCAAGAAAGGTCATCACTTCCTGGTGCCGCTCCCTCTCTTCCATCGCACGGGATGGATCCGGGGCTGAATCGTTCAGGTTTTCGAAGGCTTCCCCTGAAGATGACAACATCGGATTCTCCTTCCTGAGCACGTCAATCGAGCGATTCCGGCAAACCGTGTAGAGCCAACTCTTTAGTCTCCCCTGGATCAATTCGGGATCCTGATGGTGCAGTTTGATGAAGGTGTCCTGGACGACGTCACGGGCACGATCCCAGTCTCCGCCAAGAAGCCCGGCTGCGTAGCCAGTCAATGGGCCTTCAAAATCCGCCTGGGCAGATTCAACGAGTTCGCGGGGCGAAACTTCCATGATATGGAGAAGAGCGGCGGACATTGGGCAATAACTACATTGCCTAAAACGAGCCAGCCTTGGGATTCTTAGCAAAAAAACTTCGATCTAATGTAATTCCAATTTCTTTACTTCTCAACGGAAGCCTTAACGCCGCCCTCAGATTCACCGGGGCAGCAACCCTGGAGGGAGTGAGACCTGCAATTTCGGGGGATTTCAGCCTACCGGAGCAGCTTTGAGACTCATTTTTTTCATATTTGAGATTTTTGAGTTGCAATAATTAAGATATCCGTAGTATTTGATCAACTTAACCAATCCGCCAATTTTTCATTCCATTCAACCACCGACCACCATGGCCCGAATTCTTGTAATCGACGATGAAGCCGCAATCCTGAAGCTGATGGCAAAGTCCTGCAGCCAGCAGGGCCACGATGTCACGGCAGTTCAATCGGGTAAAGCCGGGATCCAGGCTCTCGACGAGATCCGTCCCGATCTCATGATTGTTGATCTCCTGATTGGTGATATGAACGGACTCGACGTAATCCGGTACAGCAATGAGCACCATCCGGCGACGCAGGTGATCATGGTAACTGGTAACGGGTCGATTGAAACCGCTGTTGAAGCGATGCGGCTGGGGGCCTTCGATTATCTCACGAAACCCTTCGAGCTCGTTGATCTGCAAAGAACCGTTGAACTCGGCCTGCAACAGGGCAGTAACCCGGCAGCGGTGTCGGGCGAATCGTTCAAGGCATTTGCGATCGCACAAAACACGGTAAGCATGATTGGCGAAAGCCCAAAGATCCAGGAGATCCTCAAGATCATCCAGAAGATCGCGGATAGCGATTCACCCGTCCTTCTCGAAGGAGAGTTCGGTTCGGGTAAGCAAATGGTCGCGCGAAGCATCCACAATGCCAGCCATCGTACCCATGCCCCCTTTAAGGTTCTCCAATGTTCCGCGCTCCCGGAAGATTTGCTCGAAGCGGAATTGTTCGGATCTACAACCGGTCGCGGAGAAACGATTTTCTCCCGGGCGGCCGGGGGCACTGTCCTTCTTGAGGAAATTCACATGCTTCCGATTCGGCTTCAATCAAAGCTCGAGTCCTATCTCGATGGAATCAACTCCCGCCGGACTATCAACGACCTGCCAGTCAAAATGGACGTCAGATTTATTGCTTCATCGGCCAAGCCCCTCCAGGAGTGCGTTGAAGCAGGCAATTTCCGGGAGGATCTCTATTACCGAATCTCCGTCATTCCGATCGAGGTTCCCCCTCTCCGCAGCAGGGCAGAGGATATCGAACTCCTCGCAGACCATTTCCTCCGGCAGCATGCTGAGAGAACCGGAACCCGGGTCCCCGAAGTCGATAAGTACGCAAAACGCCTGCTGGAAGGCTACAGCTGGCCGGGAAATGTGGGAGAGCTCCAGAACGCAATGGAGAGGGCCTGCGCATTTGCCGAGGCCGGACGGATCCGCCCGGTTGATCTTCCGCCCAAGGTCACCCAGCGGGTCGAAATCACTGACGACGATGAGAAAACCACCCACCACCTGCCGATCGGAGTGGGCCTTTCTGATTTTGTCAGGAAACAGGAGAAGATGTTCATTCGTGAAACCCTCAAATACAATGGAGGATCACGTGAGAAGACGGCGAGTATGCTCGGAGTCAGCATCGCCACTCTCTATCGCAAGATGGGATTGAAACTTGAGAAGGATAAGATGATGGCGAGTTGATCACCGTCCTTATTCCAGAAGCGACACTCCCCCGCCCCTTCTGGTTTGCCTTTTATGAACAGTCGCCGGGCTTCCGGCGCTGTTCAGGATAGTGCAGGTTCGAGCAATTCCCGCTGCCAGCTTAAGAGGGCATCGGCTTTTTCCTCATCCGAAAGATTGGTTGAAGCGAGGCGTTCCATAACCGTCCGGGTAGCCAGGACGGTTGGCTCAAGGTTGAGTTCTCCCGCCTTCCTGTCACGGAACCGGCGTATCTTCTCAAGCTTAGCCTCATTGATCTCAAGACGAAGCCCCTCCCCTCTTCGATGTTTGACCGGGTATTCGGACGGAGAAACAGCCTTGGCGACATCAATGGCTTCGTGCAGGCGTTTCACCGGCCCCGGCCTGAGATAGTGGGGCGGTTTGACGATCCCGCCCGACTCAAGTTGTCCGGCCATGGTCATGATCTCCTGATTCCCGAGAAACTTGAAAGCAGGCCGATCGAGACGACGGCACTCATCATCTCTCCATAGCCAGAGGTGCTTTAGAAAATGAAGCCCCTTGGAGGACAGCCTCCCCCAACCGGAAATACGCCACATCTCGTCCTCTGATTTGCCACTTCGCATCAGGACCGAATTCTGAGCGGCCTGGCAGCTTTCAAAGAACCAGCCCAGGCGGCCAATCGCATCGAGGCGTTCCAAATACTTTCCTCCAAGGTCTAGAAGGTAACGAACGTCATTGTAGGCGTAGGCCAGCATCTTCTCACTAAGAGGACGCCGGCTCCAGTCCGCCTTCTGCGACTGCTTCGAAAGCTTCACTCCGTATTCGTCCTCAAGGAGATTGGCCAGCCCGAATTTTTCCTTCCCGAGAAACCGCGCTCCCACCTGGGTATCAAGAACGGTTTTTGGCACCCAGTTGAAGGTACTGTTGAATAACGAGATGTCATAGTCGGCCCCGTGCATCCAGACGACCTCGAAGCGATCGACGAAATCGGTAAAAGCCTTCAGATCGCTTACTCCGATCGCAAGGGGGTCAATTACCGCCAACGCATCCGGAATCGAGAATTGTATGAGACACAACTTTGTCTCATACGAATGCATGCTGTCCGCCTCGGTATCAATCGAACACGCTGAGAAGTTTCCGGCCCGATCTGCCTTGGCAATGAAAGAATGGAGATCTTCGATCCTATCAATATAGGTTTCAGAGGCCGAAGCCAACGACTCAACAGCAGACTGATTCATCTCAATCCCCATCACTGTATGCCACGCAGGAGTAGCTCGGCATTCGAACTGGTGGATCTTATCAGCTTCAACAGCACGACCATCGCCTCCGCGGCAGGTCTCTGCGCCATCTGTTTCCGAAGCGAACTGATTCGCTGATACTCGTCGGGATGATAGAGCAGTTCGTCCTTGCGGGTCCCGCTTTTCAGCAAATGGATAGCGGGGAAGATACGCGACTCCGCCATCTCGCGATCGAGGGTGATTTCCATGTTTCCGGTGCCCTTGAACTCCTCGAAAATGACGTCATCCATCCGGCTGTCAGTTTCAATCAGGCAGGTCGCCAGAATCGTCAAACTACCGCCTTCCTCAACGTTTCTCGCCGCACCGAAGAACCGGCGGGACCGTTCAAGCGCCTTGGGAGAAATACCACCGCTGCCGATTGGCCCACCTCCCCCTCCGCCACCACTATCGCGCCGGTTGTGCCGCCCGGGTCCTCCGCCACCGTTGTTTCCTCCCCCATTTCCATTGCCCCCTCCCGACTGCCTCGCCGAGTTATGGGCACGGGCAAGTCGAGTGAGACTATCAAGGAGGACAACCACATCCTTGCCAATCTCTACAAGACGCTTGGCCCGGTTGAGGACCATATCGGCCACCTCGATGTGGCGCGTGGAAGGTTCATCGAAGGTGGAACTGTAAACAGAAGCGTTAACCGTTTCACGAAAGTCGGTCACCTCTTCCGGCCGTTCGTCCAAAAGAAGGACGATCAACTCGACATCAGGGCTGTTCGCCTTAATCGAAACAGCGATGTTCTTGAGCAGAATCGTTTTGCCGCCTCTTGGCGGAGCAACTATCAGCCCCCTCTGTCCTTTACCGAGGGGTGCAACAAGGTCGATGACCCGGGGAGACGGTGATGGTGAGGCTGTCGTCTCAAGAATGAGCCTCTCTGCGGGGAACATCGCCGTCAGATTGTCGAAATTTACCGGACTCTTCCATTCATCCGCTGTCACTCCTTCAATCTCGATAACCGAGTCAACCGCTAGAAACTTCTCCCGCTCACGCGGGGCTCTAACCAGACACTTCAATCGTTGGCCCGGGCGCAGGTCATACTTCTTCACAAAGGAAGCCGATAAATAGACATCGTCGGCATTTGAAGCGAAGCTGAAATCAGGCCATCGCAGAAATCCAAAGCTGTCACCTGAAAAATCAAGGAATCCCTCGGCCTCGATTACCGTCCCACGGCTACCATAGAACCTTAAGGTCTCGAAGACGAGATGGTGCTTGGACCTGACCCCCGCAACTCTCAATCCGAGTTCCTGGGCGATCTCATGTAGCTCCGCGAGGGACTTTTTCTGAAAAGCATTCAGGTCAATTCTTTCAGGAATCGCGACGTTGCGTTCTTCTGGCGCTTCAGGATGAGGAGAGGACTCCTCGGAGTCCACGGTAGAGTGATCAGTCATTCAGTTAAACAATCGTAAACAGCGCAAAACAAGATGGCTCGTTTGCACTTCAAGCACACTTCGGTCCCCATCATTCCATACAACGATGTCGGCCCTTTTTATTTTTTCATCAATCGGAAGCTGCGACTCAATGATCCTTCTGGCAAGTGTCCCGGTCAGTCCTCGAACACTGCGGATTCGTCCAATTTGAGTCGACTCAGATGCTGCAACAACCAAATCAAGATCCCGATCTACAGGAAAATCAACTTCATAAAGAAGCGGAACCTCGATCAGAGTTACCCGGATCTCCCCGGACTGTCCCCTTACGTGTGCGGACACCCGCTCAAGAACCCGTGGATGCAACAACGCCTCTATGGTTCCACGGAATTCGGAATTTTCAAACAGGAGTTCTCTGAATCTATTTCGATTGATTCCACGCCCTTCTGCAAGCTCCGCCTCCCACCTCCCTCCTGCTGACACGATTTCATCGGCAATTTGAGGAGATTCCAGCAGTTCCGAAACCACCACATCGCAGCTGATAAACGACACCGATTCAGGCGGAAAACCGCTTCGCAAGAGGCGACAGACTTCGGTTTTGCCGCATGCCACTCCCCCGGTTACGGCGATCGTCAACATCTCGGGCTTAAATGGGAAACGCGGCCTTGAGAGCCGCGCTTCCTTAAATCTTTATCTAGACTGCAATACCGGAATCACTTCTGGTAGGGAATCGGTCCTGGAGCAAACGCTGCGGGAGTCGTGATGGGAGGACGGGGAACCGGCTCAGGAAGCGGCTCATCCGTGAGGCGCCCGTGAACAGGCATCCCTGCGGGATCCATCAACTGAGCGGTAACAAAGATGGTGAGATTGCGCTTCAGGTGCAGCTCAACGCTGGACCGGAAGAGGCGCCCGAAGACCGGGAGGTCGCCCAAATAAGGGATCTTATCCTCGACGTCCTGGATGTCCTCACGAATGAGTCCGCCAAGGGCCACCGTTTGCCCATCCCAAATAGTCACCTGAGTGGTTACACGACGGGTATTGAAGACCGGCATGACGATGCGGTTCTCTGTGATAATGACCGGATTGCCAGCAAGGTCTTCACCTGCCGTAATAGGACTTCCGTAGTTGATGAATCCGTCAAACTCCACCACTTCAGGGGCCATATTAAGATCGATCGTGAACTCATCAGCACCGAGAACAGGGTCCACCTCAAGGGTAACACCAGTGTTACGGGTCTCGAATGCGGTGGGAGTCGCCGGAGTAACCGGGATAGCCACACCCGCGGCCCGAATGTCAACCTGCTGCGGAATTTCCGGCGGATCGTATTCAGTGGGATAAATGAATTCGCGAATAACCTCGATCTTGGCCCGCTGGCCGCTACGAGCCATCACCGATGGTGCGGAAAGAAGGTCAACACCCTTCTTCTGGTTCAGTGCCCGAATCACCACCTGAAACTGAGGATCAGTGAGGACACCGGCGATTCCAAAAACTGCAGGTGCGACAGGTGTTGTAGCACCGAGACCTGCAGCAGCTGAAATCAAAGCGTCAATCGAATTGTTGCTGATACCCTGATTACCGGACCGGTTACCCGCGGTAACAGGAGTGGTATTGGCGATCGAGAATGGGAAGTCTGCCTGTTGATCGGCACCCACCTGATTTCCAGGAGTGCCCCCGGCCCCAAGAACGGCCCCGTTATTTCCCATTGAGAAAGCACCCAACTGCCAGTCGAAACCCAGTTCCTCACCATCCTCTTCGCTGATTTCAACGAATCGGGCGGTGATGTAAATCTGCTTCTCCACGCCCTGAACGATCGATTCAATATAAGCCTCGACCAGCTCCATTTGATCCTGCGTGTTCCTGACAATTAACTGAGAGGTCGAAGCGTTGTAGATCGCGCTGGCACCGCCGGCGAAGGTGATACCGGCGCTTTCCAGGATCTGCTTGGCGTTCCTTTTTCCACTCAGTGTAGCGCCACCAGCGGCAACCGGATCAGCAAACGGATCCGCTGCACCGGCTGCGCCACCTGCGGCAGCAGCGCCACCCCCACCATCAGTGGAAAGGAAGGTCGGAGGAACGACATAGACGTTCGTGAAAAGATCAGCATCAGGAGTTGAGATCGGCACCACCTTAACGGCGAAGGCCTCAACTTTGTATTTCATCTGAGCCAGGGCCGTAGTGTACCTCAACGCTTCAGCGAGAGGAACATTGGAGAGGCGCAGGGTGATTAGGACACCGCCCCCGCCGCCACCGCCGGGTGCAGCCGCCCCACCAGCGCCGCCGGAGAATCCGAATCCACCATCAGCCGCCGGAGCAGCAGCGGGAGCAGCCGCCGGAGCCGGGGCACCCATGGAACCGGAATCAATAAGAATATTTACGCCCTTTTTGGCTGGATTTGTCTCGGTGACATCCAACTCAACACTCCTTGACTGCAGGAACTCGATCGCGTCCTTCAGCGGTGTGTCAACGAACTCAACGCTCGGAATAATGATCGTCTTCAGCTTCTCCTCATTCCGCCGAATGTCGGTAGTAGCGGTATCGGTCGGAATGGCAATGCCCGGACCGGCATCGAGTGCGGCAGGAACGGGAGACTCCCAGCCGGCAGTGACTTCGGCCAGCATCCTTGAGCGAGTATGATCGTAGGCGGCGTCATAATAATTCCACTTATGGCGCTCATTGTCCTCCATCCCTCTGCGGGCGGCGGTATTGTAGGGATCATCATTCAGGGCCTTATTAAATTCCCGTTCGGCGCGGTCGTAATCACCCAGATCCAAATGACCCTGAGCGGTTTTGAGCGCAAGCTTCACGCGGCGCACCCTTTCAAGGTGGCCGGGCGTAAGCGCCGGAGAGTAGTAATCAGGATCATTGAGGCGCTCCAACAAGCGTTTTGCATCGATGTTATCCGGATCTACGCTCGGTTGAAGAACATCTTCAACGAGAGCGATGGATTCGGGATAGCGGCCCTCCTCAGCTCTCTGAGTGGCAAGTAGAACACTTGCCCGGGAGAACTGCTTGATGTAGGCGCGACGACGCGGCTCGGTCATGGGTGCGTCAGGTAGCAAGTCAAGGGCGGCCCTGTATTGATCGATTGCCCCCTGATAATCTCCATCTGCCATCAACTGGGAACCGCGAAGCGCTGCTTCATCAGCCCTCTTCACGTCCTCCTGAAGACGAATGACGTAGTTGGTTGCAATCGAAGGGACCCCGCTGTCTCCACTCCCGTATCCGGTTGGACCTCCAACCGAATCCATTACGGAAAGGGAAAATACAGTAAGAATTCCACCGGAAACCGCTGCAGTGAAGGATTTTTTCGTTCCTCTAATCTTCATAAAATTATCACGCCTCATGCTGTTTAAAAACCGCGAGCCTAAACCAAACCAAAACCAGAAATTCAACTAACTGTCAACTGTTACTTCTTAGTAATCTCAACAGTTTGTTCAGGTTCTGAACCTGACTGGTAAGAGATCACCACCGAATTCTCATTCACTTTCATCACCCGATACTTCGTTTCGGGGTCCATCGCGAGGTTAAATGCGTCGCCCTCCTTGACGAACTCGTGAAACTGAGGATCCAACTCGAACTTCATTTCCGCGAAATAGGTCGGAATGACCGTATCGGTGTTTCGAACGAGGATGTGGACCTCATTCTTGGGGAGATAAGTGATTTTGACCTCGGAGGCATCCGCTTCAATCCCCACATTATTGACTTTCTTCTTCTCCTCGAATCCCTCGACACGGAACTGCTGATCCTTGGATGTCTCACCGATTCTGAGATAGAAATTGTCACGCTGCGGCCATTTGGGGCTGGGCATCCGCATAATCTGGGACCTTTCCGCATCGGGACGAGCCGAGAAACGAAGAACATAGTCCTGCTGTTGACGAGAGGCGAAAATCAACTTCTCCACGTAGGGGGGCCGGGACTTGGGATCAACAGGATCGGTCTTGGCCTCCCATTCAGCAAGAGTCGTAAACCCATCACCATCCGGGTCCATGCTCAAAACGCCGGAATTCAGGAAGTCGAGTTCGTTGCTGAGAAGCCACGCATTGGTTACCGGCGGACGAAGGGACGGAGCATTCGGATCCAGCATGTCGATCAAGACCCCGTTGGTCTCTACGATCGGAATCGAGACAAAAAGAGGGACCGGTTTCGCCGCCTCCCCCTTGGAGGGAGTGGTCCAGAGCTGTTCCTTCTCAACAAACGACTTGGCTATTCCAGCAATCGCTTCAGAAGTCTCCGGCAGGTCATTCTTGGCCGACGCTGCCCCCATCCCGAACCTCGCACCGAATCCCATCGCGAGATTCGCAAACAAGGCGGACAAGCCAATGACGACAAGTCCCACCACCAATAACAAAAGTTTATCCCACGCTTTGCTGCTCATCGTCTACCAGTTTTTTTGACCTCAGGTTCCGGAGTTTGGGCCTTCACCTCTTCCGGACTCAGGAAGCGGGTAATATCGACCACCATAAATACATCAAGCTTCTCCTGCCCCATAAGCACACGGGCATCCTGATCCGCTTTGACAAAACCTGCCTCTTTTGCCTTGGCAATCAGTTCGGGCTCTGTCGCCGTTCCGTACCCCCATTCGGTCAGCTTCTCAGGAGAAGCGGTTTCCTTGGTATCCGGATTCTGAAATCTTGGAAATGAGGCCCCTCCCGGTCCTCCGGTGAGCTTGGCGGCCCCCTCGGTTGCCTCGTTCTTCACTTTTAGCACCCGGACGATGTAAAAGAACGTCTTATCATTGGCAAGGGTATTCACGAACTTCTGAAAGGAATCAAAAGAACCTCTGAACTGGAGCCTGACCGGATATTTGTGCACCACTCCACTTTCCTGCTTTTCCGCCCCTCCTGGTTCTCCGGGAATGGGATCCCGAACGAAACTGCTCATCGACTCACCACCGGAATTCACCAATGTCCGGAGAAGGTGCTGGATTGCCTCCAATTCATAGTCCAGAACAGGCACAAGATCAGGGGAAGGAAGTGTATTGGCGTAATTGTCGAACCCAAGCTGGAATTCTGTAGCCGTCGCAAGCTCCATTCCGCCCTCCTTCGCGGCAGCGCGAAAGTCCTCTACCCCCTTCTTAACCCGCTGCTGAAACTCGGTGTTAGCCAAAGTCGTGTTCAGCGGGCGTTGAAACGATTTCAGCGTTTCCGAGAGGGCGGTCACAGCATCACTGTAGGATTTCACCTTTGCCTCAAGGGCTTCGGCGTTTTCCTTATTAGGGTAGGGCGTCTTCCTCTCCAGGCTTTCAATTGAACCAACCTTCGAGTCCCAGCTCGACAAAGCCTCCGTGTATTTTCCGTAACTGCTGAACGCGTAAAAACCGCTCCCCAGAATAACAAGGGCTGCCACGATTCCGTAAACCATTAACCAAATCTTCGAATTCATCTTCCTTACTCGCCTTCTTATTTGGTGAATTTAACCTGATTCTCCGCTGGTAGGGGGAGGGTCATTTTGAACGGGTAGGCGTAACGGTCATCATTGGTTCCCGCATCCACTTCACTCACCTCGCTGATATCAACTTCCTTAAGATCGAAAAAGCTCACCTCCCCGGCGTCTGCATCTCCCTTAAGCCCCTTAAAGAAATCGTAAACGACTTCGGATCCCCTCGGGTTCTCTCTCCAAAGTCCCTGAATCGAGAAGGCATCAACGATCGCCTCCGCATCGGGTGCCGCCGCAATCAGCTCGGTGGCCCCATCCGAGATGATGGGACGCCCTGCCGCCAGCGGCTCAAGAACAGTCAGATAAAGGATATCATTCTGCATCTTCTGGCTAAGGTAATTGAACACCCGCACCCAATAAACACGATGCCTCACCGAATCCACATAGGGCTGCTGGTCATTGTCGATCGAGGCAATCTCCTTGTTGAGGCCATCGATGACTTTATTGTATTTCGAGAGGTCTTCGGATCTCACATTAACTTCGTCCGCCTTCGCATTGGCGATCTGGGCCCCCTTTGAGAAAAAGAACCCTATTCCCAGGAGTAGCGCTCCCACCGCAGCGACCATCAACATTAATGCCGGCTTGCGGCGATCCAACTCGCGCGATTTCTGGACGGACGCCGGAATCAAATCAATTCGAAGCGGAACTTCACCAATCTGGGCGAGCGCACTTCCAACCAACTCACCAAACTGATGGGCATTTGCCCCGACGAATTCCGCCGTCGCGCCTTTCGCCACCGTAACGTTCCGGAAGGGATTGAAATGATCCACCGGGAGATTAAGCTTCTCCGCGAAAAACTCCCTGATGAAAGGAAGCCCGGCCGTTGCCCCGCTCAAAAGGACAATGGAGGGTGCCGAACCGCCCTGTTGACTGCGGTAGAAATTAATCGTCCTCATGATCTCCGCATGTAGACGGGTCAATGAGTTCCGCACCACTTTCGATATGGCGGCAACTTCCGGGTCCTCGTGATCGGCATAAGCTCCTCCAAGAGCCACAAATCCATCAATAACCTTCCGCCGGTCGGCCGAAACGAAGTCGGTATTGAACTCTTTTGAAATGGCCCGGGTAATGTCGGCACCGCCGATTTTGACAGTGCGGATAAAAAAGCGCTTCCCGTCCATGAAAATCATGTCGGTTGTTCTGGCCCCGATATCGACAAGAAGCGTGGTCTCCTCAATGTCCGAGTAGTTGAACCGCATGGCATTATAGATCGCAGCAGGGGCTATTTCGGCCCCTTTGGACTTGAGCCCCGCCCCGATAACCAAATTGTCCACTTCGCTCAACTCGTCCGATTTAACGGCTGCAAGGGCCACCTCGACTTCAATGTCACCCGGCTCCCCCATGAGCTGATAACCCCATACCACTTCGTTGATTGGGTACGGAACTTGTTGCTGAGCCTCAAATTCGACGATCTGGTCGACCTGGGATCCATCCAGTGCCGGGAGACTGGCGAATTTCACGAGAACCGGAAACGAGCTGACAACATAATTCGTGCTGGCCCCTTTTATTTTGAGTCCCGCGACGATCTCCTTCAACGCCATCAGAGCCTGTGAACCCTTCGCCCCGTCTTCGCCCGGGTCTCCGATCAGTTCACGACGTTCAACCCGGTCGAGCCTCAATCCACCACCAGCAGTCTTCGAAAAGATCGCCCCGGCAACTTGCTGAGAACCCACGTTTATAGAAATGATGCGATCATCCGCCATAATCTTGTTTACTGCGTCAAATGTAAAAATACCGGCAACAGCAAATCAACGGATCGCTTTTTCCGCCTCTGCGTAACGATCAATCCAGAGAAGTGCAAATGGAGTCTCCGCCTTTGGAAGGACTCCGGGCTTGGTTCCGGTGGCTTCCCAGAATTTTGATTTTGTGCTCGATTCGCCTCCCACCATCACCCCGTTGTAGAAGACCTCAAGTCCCACGGCCGCGACCGAGGTGGGCTGGAAGCGGCGGAAATCACCGGTGATATCGCCCAGCGTGCTCGGCGCTACATAGACGGCGGAATAATACTTCTCACCAGCCACGACATTCACATGCTTCACGTCTCCCGTGAGGGTTATCGACTGACCGCTCTTGTCCTTGAATCCGATATAGTAACGGAAAAGGAGGTCCTTAACGACTGCGTCTCTCGGGCCCTTCACTTCGAACTCGGCCTCAAGTTCGAGCCAGTCCCGGGGATTCGGAACGTCTTTAACCTTAACGCTTCCGGCCTCAAAATAGGGGGTCTTCTGGGCATCGTATGCCAGCTTGGCAACTTGAACATCCCCGAGTTTCAATTGAAGCGGCTGCTGCTGAGCCTGCGCGGTAGAGGCAAAAAGAGCCGCAATGGCGAAGAACGGTAAGAGTTTATTCATGGGAATTTTGAGAGTTTCGAATCGAAAGAACGCATTTCAACATCCTGACACGCTGATACTACGACAGTAAAAAGTTAATCGTAAAGAATCAAATCTCTTCAAACCGAACATTTTTTCCTGACCTCGCCTCTTCGTTACGGAAATCGGTGCAAATAGCGAGACATTTATCGCTTTCGGAACGGGTTCTCTGAGGCCGGTTGGCGGCCCCTCAGTTTTCGAAACCCGGCCGCAAACGGAACTGCCACCCCCCTCACCTCCGGGAATCCGCGCCCTTCTTTGCGGAAGACGTGAACCCAGAGGAGTTTCACCAACCCACAAAAAAAGGGAACGCCTTTCAGCATTCCCTCTCCAAGTCCAAATCAAATCAAAACTCTATCAGGCGGAAGCCTGTTTCGCTTTCTTGATGAGACTGCGCACGGTCTCAGAAGGTTGGGCCCCTTTGGCAATCCACTCGTCTGCCTTAGCAACGTCGATATTGAAATTTCCCGTTTCGACAAGAGGGTCATAGGTCCCCAGTTGATCAATAAACGCGCCTTCGCGGCGTGAGCGACCGTCGGCCACGATGATTCGATAATAAGGGCGACCTTTGGTTCCCTCGCGTCTCAGTCTGATTTTAACCATTTCCCTTTTACGTTTATTAATGTCCACCCTGGCGGCAAGTCAGCCTAAAACCGGCAGGAGGGGAACTTGATACGTTCAAATCGGGAAAAATCAAACGTAAGTTTAGCGTTATTTTACATTCCAATTCCCGCAAGGTTCTGCATTTCTCTTGGCAATCACTCTGATTCTCACGTTGAATGCGCCATGCCTCCCGTCGAATCTGAAATCTCCCTCCACGCCGGAAAAGTCAAACTCCTGATCTCGGCGTTGAACGAGGCGGTATACGGTCAGGAAGCCCTGATCGAAAATGTGGTGACAGGACTCCTTGCCAGGGGCCACATCCTTCTTGAGGGCCTCCCCGGCCTCGGTAAAACCGAACTGGTCAAAGCTCTCGCGAAGGCACTTGAACTCGAAAACAAGCGCATTCAGTTCACTCCTGATCTACTTCCAGGAGATATTACAGGCAATCCGGTCCTCCAGGAGACGGCGAATGGTCGCGAATTCGTCTTTCAGAAGGGGCCGCTTTTTGCCAATCTGGTTTTGGCTGACGAGATCAACCGCGCCTCTCCGAAAACCCAGTCCGCCCTGCTGGAGGCCATGCAGGAACAGCGGGTCACGGTTCTCGGCACCACTCACCCACTTCCCTCCCCCTTTTTCGTTCTGGCGACCCAGAATCCCATCGAACTGGAAGGCACCTACCCTCTTCCCGAAGCTCAACTCGACCGTTTCCTCTTCAAACTGGTAGTGACACGAAACTCCGTCGCCACTCTCGAGAAGATTGTGTTGAACCGCGAGATCGGGGTCGAGCCAGTTGTAAAACCAGTTCTCACCCGGGAGGAACTCTCCGGAATCCTTGCCGCAGTTCGCCAGATCTACCTTCCGGATGTAGTGGCGAATTATATCGCCCGTCTTGTCGATGCGACCCATGAAGACCGCTCAAAAACGGCGACCTCGATCAAATTCGGGGCAAGTCCCCGGGCTGCGCTCGGTCTCGCTGCCGCAGCAAAGGCAAGAGCACTCATCGCCGGCAGGATAAATGCAAGCTTCGAAGACGTCGAAGCGGTGGCCGTTCCTGTCCTCCAACACCGAATCATCCTGCACTATGAGGCCAGGATTGAAGGGAAAACGAATCGTGAGGTTGTCGAGGCGCTGCTCAGAGAGGTTCCCCGCCAGTCTCTCGATCTTCCCTCCACGTTGAAAGATTCCTGATGAATGAACCAATCGGGTCTCAACGTAGAGTCCGAACAGTCACCCGCCGCTCTTCATGCCATTGGATCAAAAACGGTTTATTGCCCTCCTCGTCCTTGCTTTCGCCGGACTGCGGGCGGGAAATTCTCAGGAGCAGATTTTCCGGCAGGAATATTCAGGTCTTACCGACACGTTTGTTGAGGTCGACAGTGTCTTTGGAACCGCCACGCGCCAGGGCTCTCTTCCATTTCGCATTACGATTCGAAACAATAGCGGAGAGGACCGGGAATGGACGGTAACCTTTGAGGAGGGAAACTACGGGCGGATGCTCAGCACAAAATCCGTCTTCCAGATTCCCGTCGAAAACGGATCGGAAGTGGTGAGAGAGGTCAGTTTCCCTTTTGCTCCCGCCTTTCTATCCTCTGACTACCGCAACTTGAGTCTCTCAGTAGACGCCCCGGGCCTTTCTCCAGAAAGTCCCAACTCAGGCCCTCCGGGTGTCCAGACCAATCAATCCTTTCCAACCCTTGCCATCAGTAAACCTCTGGCCCGACGTAGTCTGGCGAAGCTGGATGAATTGGTGAGACAGGAGAATTCCGCGAACCCGACCTTTGCAAAACCATATGAAACGGCACATCTCCCAGGATCCTGGCTCGGATACACCGGGCTGGACGCGCTTCTCATTGATTTGCCTTCATGGCAGTCGCTTTCGGTGATTCAACGCCAGGCGCTGATCGCTTGGGTTCGGCTGGGGGGCCGCGCCGATATCTATACGGACACAAATGCACCACTCTTCACGCTCAATCTGCCGGGAAGGAGAGCGAGTCCCGATACTCAAAAAATCAGCCTTGGAGAAATCCGCCTTCTCCGATGGGATGGAACTGAACTCAGCGACGACATTATTACCGGGTATCGCGACCTCGCGGAGCGTTCCCGGGCTTTCGATCAGGACTTCAGCACCACTTGGGGCCTTCAGAAAGAATTCGGTATCAGAGAGTTCAATCCGGCGATCATCTTCCTGCTTCTCGTTGCCTTCGCTATTCTCGTTGCCCCGATCAACCTCTTCTATCTGGCCGGCCCCGGGCGCCGCCACCGTCTCTTTATCACCACTCCTCTGATTTCAATCGTGACCTGTCTCGTTATTGTCGTCGTCATTCTAGTTATCGACGGAGTCGGAGGCAGAGGGATCCGCGTTGTCATCGCCGATCTGCAGCCTTCTCCCGGCGAAATGAGGCTTTATCTCAGCCAGGAGCAGATCAGCCGGACCGGGGTGATGATCAATACGGGTTTCAAACAGGACGCTGAATACGACATTAACCCGGTCAATCTCCCCCCAGGCGGCTTCAATCCCTTTTCACGAAACAATCGCAATTCCACCAACTACGAATTTAGTCAGGGGGAATTTAGAGGCGGCCTCTTCCAGAGCCGCTCCGAGCAGGCCTTTTCCATTCGATCCGTCGAGGCGACTCGCGCCCGGGTCGAATTGCAATATCCGGATGGGAGCGCGGGGCCACCGACGCTCATCTCAAACCTCTCGCAGTCGCTCTCGCATCTCCTCTATGTCGATCAGACGGGTGAATTCTGGATTTCGCCGCCGGGCCTTATTGCCCCGGGTGCACGGGTCACCCTGGAGAAGGCCCCGGGAAATCACTGGCCTGCCTGGATGAAGGATCCGGAATCGAGCTTGAGTGAAACTCTGCGAAGGCAAGTCGGAGCGTTGAAGGGTGATCGAAATCGCTTTTTTGCACTGCCGACAGCAAGCGAAGAGTTTGCCCTCCCGACCCACCCCGCCATCGAATGGGAAAAAACCTTGCTGATCCTGACTGGAACACCACTTCCTCTGAACCCGCCTGCGGATGCCCCCGCTCGTCCCGCCGCCTCATCGCTTGATGCCAATGAGTGATTCCCTTCCCATCGAAGTTGTCACCGGAGTTGAAACTGTCCCGGCTCCGACCGAAAGAACCTCGCCGGCGATCGAAGTCAGTCAGCTATCCCGCTGGTTCCCGGGTGTGCATGCGGTCCAGGATGTCTCATTTACGGTTGAACGGGGTCAGGTGATCGGCTTTGTCGGAGCAAATGGTGCGGGTAAAACCACCACCATGAGGATACTCGCGACCCTTGACTACCCGAATTCCGGTGAAGCGAAGATCTGCGGCTTCGATGTCGTCAAACACCCTGTCGAGGTGAGAAAACGAATCGGTTGGATGCCTGATCACTACGGCACCTACAGCAACATGACGGTGCTCGAGTATCTCGATTTTTTTGCCCGGGCGCTGGGCTACCAGGGTCAGGAGAGGATAGATCGCATTGCCGAAGTCCTCGAGTTTACGGATCTCACCGGACTCGCCCATCGCCTCATCGACCAGTTGAGCAAAGGAATGGGGCAGCGACTTTGTCTCGGTCGCGCTCTCATTCACGATCCCGAAGTCCTCATCCTCGACGAACCCGCCGCCGGGCTCGATCCAAAGGCTCGCGTCGAACTGAAACATCTCATTCGTATTCTCTCACAGGAAGGGAAAACCGTTTTCATCAGCTCCCATATTCTCTCCGAGTTGGGGGAGATGTGCGACTCGCTCCTTTTTATCAATCAGGGCAGGATAATCCATCACGGTTCCGCCGAGAGCCTTCGACGCCGGTCCTCGGCCACCGCGCTGGTGGAGGTGCAACTCGCCGGCTCCATCGATCGGTTGAGAGAATGGGCCATGCTCGCCCCCCATGTCTCGTTTAAAGAGGCCACCAAAAACGGAGGGCGAATTGAGATCGACTCGGTCGAAGGCGAAATCATTTCCACGGTGCTTCGACGAATGATTCAGGACGGACTTCCCGTGACCGACTTCCATATACAGGAACGGAAACTAGAGGACGCCTTCATCGAAATCCTGGGAGAACTCGAGGCATCGGGGGTTCCCATTGCCAGCTAGACCCTGTTGCCTCTGCCGCTCAACCCTCTTTGTACCCGTCCCTCGCCGAGATTAATCTTCGTATGACGCCCCCTCCCCGCATTACTCCGGAGCAAGTCGCCATCGCCATGAACGACTTCCCGAGCCGCTTCAGCCCGATGCTGGTGAAAGAACTGCGGCAGGGCATGAGGACAAACCTTTTTGTGGTGGCCTTCATTCTCCTCCAGGCCGTGATGATCCTGACTCTGATGATCGGGCTCGCGGACCCCGGATCTTCCGCCGTCGGAGCATTTTTCTGGTTTTTTATCGTCACGACGCTGCTAATCGTCCAACCACTCAGGGGCATGAACGCACTGAGCTCTGAAATTCAGCTCAACACGATGGATCTGATCCAACTGACCCGTCTCGATGGTTGGCGCCTCACTCTGGGGAAATGGACTGCACTCAATGCGCAGACCCTGCTTCTTGTCACCGGCGTCCTTCCTTATCTGGTGATTCGTTACTTCCTCGGTAATGTGAATTTCGTCAGGGATCTCGTCGATCTCCTCATGCTTACGCTCGGATCAGGGCTCGCCAGCGCCATTACCATCGGGTGCTCGGTTTTTCGGAATCTCCTCCTGCGAGGAGTGATTCTGATGGGATTCGGGATGGGATTAACCACACTCTTCGCTGCCCTTAAAAGCTCGGGTTTTCGCACCGGGATTATCGGCAGCGACTTCTGGATGCTCGGACTGGTTTGTATCTCGCTCCTCTACGGGTGCTTCTTCTTCCTCTCCTTCGGTGCCAGCCGGATCTCCCCTCTGTCAGAGAATCTCGCCACCCGGAAGAGACTCGTTGCCCTCGGACTCACTCTCGTCACCGCAGGATTCGCCATCTCCGGATTCACTCAGGAGGTTCTTATCATCTCGGGATTGATTCTGGGCTTTGCCGTGATCGACGCCCTCACCGAGCCGCTGCCTATCTACGCGAGGGTCCTGGAGCCCTTCCGGAAAAATCCAATGACGCGACTTGCCGCCCTGTTTCTTGCTCCCGGTTGGATGAGCGGCATCGGGTTTTTCTTTCTTTGCGCTCTTGTTTGGGGCGCGATCCTTTACTTCGGAGGAATTCTTGCTTCCGCCACAGCCGGTTCATGGCATTTCGAGATGGCGAAAATGACCTTCTTTCTTTCGATGTGTAACGTCCTGATCTTCCCGCTCATCTTTATTCATCTCTTTTTTGGCCGGCAAGCGTCCGTCAATTTCACCTTTGGCTTCTATGCTTTCATTCAGGCATGCCTCCTCATGTTAACATTAATGGCAACGGTCCTCGCCAACACGATTCCGAAATACGAGGATCTCATTTTCGTGGCGGTGCCAATTCCTTCAGTTCTTATTTCCGGACTCGCCGACGGGGCGGCGGATGATTTGATTCATCTTCTCATTGCCCTGGCAACGACACTTCTTGCTGCCGCGATCCCCCTCGTGCGCCATCAAAAGGATCTCCGTGAGTTCCGGCATCATCTCAAATCAACCTGACCGTGCCACTTCCTCTCGAGATCGATGCGCTGAATGTGCTCGCCGCCCGGGCCCGAGCCTATGCGGAGCTGTTCACCCTTCCACTCAAGGACCGGAACTGGCGGGGAAGTTCCGGCGACTATGCCGGCGCCGGGGTGGGCAGCTCGCTCGATTTTCAGGACCACCGCTCCTATGTCCCCGGAGACGACCCGCGGCATATCAACTGGCAGGCCTACGCGAGGACCGGGCACTACTCCCTCAAACTATACCGTGAGGAGGTTCGTCCTCTTGTGGAAATCATTTTTGATGTGTCGGGATCCATGTTTGCCACCCCTGACAAGGCGAGTCGTGCGATTGAACTTTTCTATTTCGCCTTTGCATCCAGCGAGAGATCCGGCGCTTCGACCTCCCTCTTCCTTATCAAAGGCGACCACTGGCAGGTTATCGAGGGCCAGGCTGTCTTCTCACACCGCTGGCAGGAGACCGCGCTGAGGCTCCCTGCCACAACCGCATCGGCCGAGCCGAATCTTTCCGCCCTTCCCTTTCGAACGAGATCGCTCCGTGTATTCATCAGCGACCTGCTTTTCCCAGTCTCCCCTGAGAACACCATTCGAGGTCTGACGCGGAACTTTGGCAAAACCGTGACTCTGTGTCCCTATTCCAAATCCGAGGATGATCCCGGCTGGATGGGCAATTATGAGTTCATCGACACGGAGAATGACGGAAAACACCAGCGCCGGATCGATCCGGCGATTTTGCGACGTTACAACGCCGCCTACAAGGATCACTTTGCCCGCTGGAAGGCCTCCTCAATCCGGGCGCAATCTCCCCTTGCCCGTATTCCCTCGGAGCCGGGTTTCGAGGCAGCGCTGAAACTCGAAGCGATTCCCTCCGGAGCGATCAACCTTGCCTGAAGCGACGTTTCCATGCCGTTCATCATTTCAAATCCCCTCGGTTTACTGGCGCTGTTGGGCATACCTGTGGTGCTGTTCATTCATTTTCTTCAGAGAGAGTCGCGCCGCCTCCCGGTCAGCACTCTTTTCCTCCTCGATCACCTTCAACGCCAAAGTGTGAAAGGGGATCGTTTTGACCGTCTCCGCCAGTCTCTCCCGCTCTGGCTGCAACTCCTAGGAGTTGTCATTCTTACCTGGCTTCTTATCCAGCCCAGGTGGACCAGTTCCAGGTCGGTACATCGGGTTGTCATCGTTCTCGACAGTTCCGCTTCGATGTCCGCCTTTCGAAAAGAACTGGACCTCGGTCTGCGCGAAAAAATCCCTCCCTTGAGCGCCTCACTCGGGACGACAGAATATTCGCTCATTCCCACGACGCTCAGCGGAGAGAATCTCTACCGGGGCACTTCATTCGAGGGAATGATGGCATCACTCCAGCAGTGGTCTCCTTCGGCGGGTAGTCATTCAATCGAGCAATCTCTACGGGTCGGTCGGAGCCTGGCCGGAATCGGAGGAACCCTGATCTTTGTGACCGACCATCCGCAGAGCGCGCTTCCTTTCGGGGCCGCCCTCCTCAGTGTTGGAAATCCGATTGAAAATGCCGGGTTTGCCGGATTGATGGTCGAAACGGTCGGGGAGGAAACGACCTGGAGGGCAACGCTCCGGAATTTCTCGGACAAGGCCCTGGCCCGCAGATGGGTTTTGGCTTCCGGAAACCAGAGAACCGAACCGCGATACGTGGATCTTGCTCCCGGCGAAACCAGGACCCTTCAGGGTAAATTCCCGAAGGCGGCGGATCGGCTCAGCCTGATCCTCGAACCCGACCGTTTCCCCCTCGATGATGAGATTTTTGTAGTCCGCCCCGTCCCTAAATTGATTCTTGTCTCCCGCACCGGAGCATCGAATACGGAGCCCGTGGTGGCAAGCCTGCTCAAGAGCCTTGAGAATGTGCGGCAAAGCGAAGCGGGTGAAACGCCTGATCTCGTTTTCGCCACCTACAATCCTCTTCAACCCTCCGAACCTCCGCCAACATCGGTGGTATTCCTCAATCAGGAGCAGGTCCCGCGGCAATTTTTCAAAGGTCTCATCGTCGCCGCCAATGATCCGATCATTGAGGATCTCGACTGGCAGGGGCTGATCGCCCGATCCACTCCCTCGATTCCGATCGAGGACGGGGAAAGAGTCCTCCTCTGGCAGGGGGATCGCCCCATGATTCTATTGCGAGGGAAGGGGAGCAACGCGCAACTCGTCTTCAACTTCGATGTAGTCCATTCCAATGCCTCCCGACTTCCTGCCTTTGTCATTCTGATTCACCGCTTTATCCACCGAATCCGGGAGAGAAAGGTCGGTTTAGAGCTGACGAATAGTGAGCTGCGCCAGACCATTGTCGTCGCCCACGATTCCTCACCCGGCGCACCACCCCTGACCTTGAAAACGGCATCAGGCCGTCTTGAAATACCGATTGCCCGGTCCGCTCAGCTCCAGACACCCGAATCGCCGGGGTTTTTCCAGATCAGTCAGGGTGAAACTCCCTTGCTCAACTCCTCCGCCAATTTCGCCGACCCTCGTGAGGCGGATTTTTCCCAAGCCGCTGCAAGATCAGAAGTGGAATCCCTTCCCGCAGAGATAAGCAAACTCCAGTCAACCGCCGACCCCGCATGGCAATTGTGGATCGGGATTCTCGCAGTTGCCTTGTTGCTGAGCTGGTACGTTCTCGGACGACCGGATCCCGAGGAGAGGAATAATGTCCTCAGCAGGAAGTCGGAATTCTAAGGGCCAGTTTTACCGAGTGAGGAATCGCCTCCTTGATAAAGCCGAGACACTCAACCGCCCCGCTGGGTTTACCGGGTAGGGCGACCACAAGAGAGTGGTCGACAATCGCAGCGAGACACCTCGAGAGGATCGCATTTGGGGTAATCTCGAGGGAACGCATTCGCATCAACTCCCCGAACCCCGGGATCTCAACTCTCATAATTCCTCGTATCGCCTCGGGGGTGACATCACGCGGGGCGATTCCGGTTCCACCGGTGGTGAGAATGAGTCCACATCCCTGGGCGGAAAATGCCCTGATGGTATGTTGAATGCGATCTTCCTCATCGGGAACCACCGCCTCTGCCTGAATCCCCCACCCGAACGACTCGCATGCGGCACGCAGAGCTGGCCCGCCGTGGTCCTCATACTCCCCTGAGGTCGCACGATCCGAGATCGTTATTATTCCGGCTGCAATCTCCGTTCCCATCTTTCCCGGTGCACGGTCGCTACCCGACCGGATCAATTCGAAAACTGGATCTGGCTACCCTGGAATGTCGGAGTTGGGAACGAGCCGGAAGGCGAAGTTGGTGCCGGTATCCCGCCACCTCTGGAATAGGAGGTCGAGGCCGGATTGACCGGTGCCTGCTGCCCCTGAGGAACGACCGGGGCGGAAATGCCTTGGGCTGATTGCCCCTGATAGGAGGGACTGGCTCCAGCTGCCTGATTCATCGCCAGATCAGGAACCATCGCCGAGGTAGGCACCTGCAGCGTCTTGCCCGCAAAGATCTTCGAATCCGTCATCCCATTGGCCGATTGAATCCGGCTGATGCTGGTATTGTATTTTGCGGCAATACTCGAAAGCGACTCACCGGAGGTGATTTGATGCGAGACCAGTTGCTCGCCCTCCCGCAACTGAAAAGGTGCCGGTGCTGCCGGAGCCTGAGGTGCGGCACCCGCTGCGGGATAGCCCGTCGAAGCTCCCGCTACCGGATTAGTGCCTGAAACAGGTGAACCGGCATTGCTGTAGGCCGCTGTTCCAGTCGGATATGCCGAAGGGGGCGGTGCCGGAGCATCGGCGGCAACCTCCTTGTTCTTGTTGCTAAAGCATCCAGAGCTGAAAAGTCCGGTAAAAAGAGCGGCCAAAACCAAAATCGACTGTCGGGATAGGAACATGGCGGAAAATACCACTCGGATTGATCCGTCGAAAGCGGCATTTTTAAAATTCTGAAAGTTAATTCTCAAATTTTGATATTTTCTCTATTTTGAATATCTTTAGCTGCTTACAATCAAGAGGCCCGAAAATAACCTTCCCGAAATAAACAAAAAAGCAGGGCAATTGCCCTGCTTTTCGCGGAAAAGAAATCTTTAAAAAGGTTCTTCAGGCTCCAACGAGCATCCTCTCGGGATTTTCGATGCATTCCTTTACCCGAACGAGGAAAGTGACAGCCTCCTTCCCGTCCACGATACGGTGATCGTAACTGAGGGCGAGATACATCATCGGACGAATCACCACCTGACCATTGAGAGCCACCGGGCGCTGCTGAATGCTGTGCATCCCGAGAATCCCGGACTGCGGGGGATTCAAAATCGGCGTACTGAGGAGCGACCCGTAGATCCCCCCGTTGGTGATGGTAAAAACTCCCCCCTGAAGATCGCCCAGGGAAACCTTTCCGTCGCGAGCCTTGGTCGCGTAGTCGGAAATATCCTTCTCGATCCCGGCAAATGACTTTTCATCACAATTCCGGACCACGGGAACCATCAGCCCCTTATCTGTTCCAACAGCCACACCGATGTCGTAAAATTGATGCTCAACGATCTCATCCCCATCGATTTGGGCATTCACCGATGGAACAGCTTTGAGCGCATCAACGACTGCCTTGATGAAAAACGACATGAAACCGAGTTTTACGCCGTGTCTTGCCACGAAGTCGTCCTGAACCCGTTTACGGAGTTCCATCACCGCCGTCATGTCACACTCGTTGAAGGTAGTCAGAATCGCCGCCTCATGCTGGGCATTAACGAGGTGGGTCGCAATCTTCCTGCGGAGAGGAGACATTTTCCGGCGGGTCGATTTCTTCGCCCCGGTTCCCATAGAACCCTCCAGCGGTTCTACCGAAAATTGAGCCGGCGGAGTCGTTTCTTTTGTCGCTCCAAGAACGTCGGCTTTGGTGATCTTGCCACCGGCACCGGTTCCACTGACGTTCGTGAGATCGATCCCCTCGCCTGCGGCAATCTTCCTGGCCACCGGGGTCGCTTTCACGTCCGTCGACTCGCCCGCCGAACTGCCAACAGAGGCGGGCGACGCACTTTGAACTTCCTTCACCACTTCCGGCGATCCGGCCGGGGCTTCACCCGGTTCGATGCTCGCAACGGGTGCGCCAATGGCGAGTTCATCTCCGACGGCGGCAAGGTGGTGAAGAATCCCGTCCCGATCCGATTCCAACTCGGTCGAAATCTTGTCCGTTTCAATCGTCAGAATCACCTCCCCCGCCCTCACGTAGGCACCTTCACTCTTGTGCCAGGACCCGAGGGTGGCTGAAGTGATGGACTCACCTACGGAAGGAATCTTTATCTCGTGCGCCATTGCTTAATTAGGTTGTCGAATATGAAAGTTAAAAAAGATTACCGTCACCTTTAGAAGACCACCGGAAATCCTGAAGCAAGATCTGAACTACTTGTTGAAGGCCTCCTCAAGCAGGCGTCGCTGCTCATTTTTGTGAATCGCCTTCGCCCCGCTCGACGGGCTCGATGCCGTGTCCCGCCCCGCATAACGAACATGGTGATCGGTGATCTTCTGAAGCCGCGGTCCGATAAATGTCCATCCACCCATGTTCAGCGGCTCTTCCTGACACCACACCCACTTTGAGGCATTCGGGTAGCGCGAGGCTACCTCCGCGATCTTGTCACTGTGAAAGGGATAGAGTTGCTCAAGACGAATGATCGCGACGTTATTGATTTCGTGCTGCCTCCTGAACTCAAGAAGGTCGTAATAGACCTTGCCGGAGCAGAAAATCAGCCGGCTGATGCGATCCTCACTGCCGCGGTCCTCGGTGGCATCGTCGAGAATCTCATGAAAATAGGTGCCTTCACCGAAATCCTCGATATTTGAAACACAGGCAGGATGAGTCAGGAGACTCTTCGGGCTCATGATGATCAGCGGCTTCCGGAAAGGACGGTGCATCTGCCTGCGGAGCGCGTGGAAATACTGGGCCGGCGTCGTGATATTGCAGACCTGCATATTCTGCCCGGCGCAAAGCTGCAGGAACCGCTCCAGCCTTGCACTGCTGTGCTCGGGGCCCTGACCTTCATAGCCGTGGGGCAACAGCATGACGAGGTGGCTGGCTCGCTGCCATTTTGATTCGGCCGAGGAAATGAACTGATCAATGATCACCTGGGCCCCGTTGGCAAAATCACCGAACTGCGCCTCCCAGAGAACGAGTGCGTCGTTTGCATGCAGCGAGTAACCATACTCAAACCCGAGAACGGCGAACTCCGAAAGATGACTGTTGTAGACCCAGAGCTTCTGCTTCTGACCTGACTCCAGATGATTCAGCGGGGTATACCGCTGGCGGGTCTGCGGATCATAAAGAACCGCGTGACGATGACTGAAAGTTCCTCGACGGCAATCCTGGCCCGAGAGCCTCACGGCCGAGCCTTCCTTGATGAGCGAACCAAAAGCGAGCGCTTCTCCAAAGGCCCAGTTGATTCCTTTTCCTGACTCAATCGCTTCCCGACGGGGGGTTAGGAAACGTGCCGCGAGTTTCTGGTTAACCACGACATTCGCCGGAGTTTGGGAAATCTTCAATCCGATCGCCCTGACCTGCTCGACAGGAACCCCGGTATCAACCGGACCATGGGTATATTCGGGTTGCGGGTCGGCAGCAGCCTCGGCCAGAGTGTGACCATCGCCCCTTTCCATCGCGGCCTCCAACTCTCCCATCTCCCGATCGAGCTTTGATTGATACTCGTTCTCGACCGCATGGGCATCTTCTTCGGTAATCTCCCCGGATTCCAGCAACTCACGCCGGAATAGCATAAACGGGGTATCGTGATTGCTGATCTCACGATAGGTTTTAGGCAGGGTAAAGGCGGGCTCATCCCCTTCGTTGTGACCATGTCTCCGGTAGCAGACAATATCCACGACGACATCCCGACCGAAACGCTGACGGAACTCAAGCGCGAGCTCGGTGACGTAAAGGACGTCCATCGGAGAGTCCCCATTCACATGAAACACCGGGGCTTCGATCATCTTTGCCACATCGGTGCAGTAGACCGAAGAGCGGGCATCCTTTGGAGTCGTCGTAAAACCGATCTGGTTGTTGACGACAAGATGAACCGTCCCGCCGGTCCGGTAGCCGAGAAGCTGCGATAGGTTGAGGGTCTCAGGAACACTGCCCTGACCCGCGAACGCCGCGTCCCCGTGAATCAGAACGGGAATGACCGTATCACGATCAACAAACGAATCACGCAGTTGAGCATCCCGGGAGCGCTGGCGCGCCCGCGCTTTCCCCTCAACAACCGGGCTGACCGCTTCGAGGTGGCTCGGGTTCGCAGCAAGCTGGATTTTGATGGTGTTGCCGTTGATATCCTGATCCGACTCGTAACCGAGGTGGTATTTCACATCCCCGTCTCCGGCGACAAGGTTCGGAACGTAGTTATCGGAAAACTCGTAAAGCAGGACGGTGAGCGGCTTTCTGAGCAAATTCGCGAGCACGTTGAGACGCCCCCGGTGAGCCATCCCCATCACCATCTCAACAATCCCATGCTCGGGAAACCGCTGCATGAGCCCGTTCAAAGCGACCATGAGCGAATCGCCTCCCTCGAGAGAAAATCGCTTTTGCCCCACATATTTGCGGTGGAGAAAGCGCTCAAAGAGGTCGGCTTCCGCCAGCCACTTGAGTGCCAGCTTCTTTTTCTCGACCGGCGGCCCCGCCTGATCAATCCGGGCCTCGACTCGTTCGCGAACCCAGTTCCGAACCTCGGGCGTCTGGATGTGCATGAACTCGAACCCGATCTTCCCGCAATAGGTGCGCTGGAGACGGTCAATCATTTCCCGCAGTTTCATGCGCCGACCGTCCTCGTAAAAGTGGGTCGAAACCTCGTCGTCGAGCTGTGATGGATCAAAACCAAGTTCTTCGAGATTCAACAAGGGTTGCTCGGGCGCCTCATCATCAAGCGGGTCCAGCCACGCGGCCGTGTGTCCCAGCGTCCGGTAGCTGCTAACGAGGGAAACCACCTGGGCGGAGACCGGCAATTCAACCTGGCCCTGTCCCCCGCCCGTTCTCCCGTCTAGGGCGAGTGACTGCCGCGGAGCGGGCTGTGTCAGACCGAGTTCAAATCCTTCGAAAAACATCGCCCAATTCTGATCGACGGAGTTTGGGTCGCTTTTCCAATCAGCATACTTCTGATCGATCAGATCTACATTGGCTCTGGCAGGTATGGTGTGGCTCATCTGGGGCAGTTCGAAAACGCGGCGCGGAGTACAAAGTCGCTTCAATAGGGATTACTGGCTAGAGAAAATTCCGCCTTTTCTTCTTGAAATGAAGCGCGTAAGCCCAGCACACCAGGGTCCCGGAGAGCCCCCTCCCGAACATGTCCCCGGTCAGCCGATAACTCACCGGTCTCCAAACCCCTGACGACCAGTCGTTCCCGCCATTCACAAGCCTGCCTTCTGTCGGCAGGCCCGGATTGTGTTGGCCATCAGCATGGCAATGGTCATCCGCCCAACCCCACCGGGAACCGGAGTGATCGCTTCGCACTTTCCGGCCACTCTGTCAAAATCGACATCCCCCACCAGACGGGTTCCACCGCGCGAATTGGCGTCATCGATCCGGTTGATGCCCACATCGATCACGACAGCGCCGTCCTTGACATGCTCCGGTCCGATAAACCGCGGTATACCGATAGCCGCGACGAGAATATCGGCCTGCCTGGTCAGGGAAGGCAGGTCTTTGGTCCTGGAATGGGCCACCGTTACTGTGGCATTGGCACCCTTTCCCTTGCCCATCATCAAAAGAGCAAGACTCTTCCCGACGAGGAGACTTCGTCCGACAATCACGACATGTTTGCCAACCGTATCAATGCCACTCTCGATCAGCATACGCTGGCAGCCTGATGGCGTGCACGGGGCAAAGCCGCTCGAGTCGTCCATGGCCAGCTTCCCCAGGTTCACCGGATGCAAGCCATCCACGTCCTTACCCGGATCAATTCGTCGGATGATCTCCTCCTCATCCAGATGGCGGGGAAGCGGCATTTGCACGAGGATGCCATGGATCGCCTCATCAGCGTTCAGTTCATCAATGACCGCGAGCAATTCCTCCTGGGTCGAGTTTTCAGGTTTTTCGATTTTTACCGAATGCATTCCGAGCTCACGGCATTTGCGATCCTTCGATGCGACATAGGCTTTCGATGCGGGATCATCTCCCACCAGCACGACGGCTAGACCCGGCAGGAATCCGGCTGCCTTCAGTTCCTCAAAAGAAACGAGGCATTCACGGTAGACGAGTTCGGCAATAGGGGCTCCTTCAATCAATTTCATGGTCGGGATTCAAGACACGCTCGACCCTCTGGCGCTCTGTCTCAAAATCATCCTCGGAGAGATCCGGTGGAATTTCAAGGCAGGGCCCGATGATGGCGGTGACGGTAGTGAAAGGTTTCGGCAATCGGAAGTGATCCCAGCCGCGAAAAGACCAGGCTGAGCCAAATTCAATCCGGATTGGCAGGATAAGAGCCCCTGTCAATTGCGCGAGCTTTATCGCGCCGGGCCCCATGCGGTATCGAGGGCCACGCGGACCATCGGGTATGATGAGAACATCAAATCCAGATCTGATCCATTCCCTGAGGTTAAGCAAAGCAGCCGCGCCCCGACGAGAAGTGGAACCGCGAACCGGAAAAATCCCGAGTAATTTTACAAGGGCTGCAATAATATCGCCATCCCGACTCACGCTAGTCAGGATTGCTCCATAACGGGAGGGAAGACATTTCCGGTGCACCCGTCGGAGAACCCAAATACGGTTGTGCCATAACACCCAAATCATGGGGCGATCCGGCGGATTTGCGATCAGGCCGCCCTCATCAACATATCGCCAGCGGTAGGTTAGCTCGAACACTCGCATCAACGCAACTGCCATAGCCGCCAATACGCGCGCCTTAGCGGAAAGCGGCACATCCTTTCCAGCACTCGGCGGAATTGCCGGTTGGGAACTCCTTTTCACAATAATTCCGCGCCTTTGAGCGTTTCCGTCAAGATTATCTGCCGCTTCAACTTTTCCTGATACAGGGACGAAACGCCGGCATCCGGTTCGCACCGGCTCGACTCATCAAGCGAGACGAGGCGATCACAAAGGTCCTGGTAGCCCCCCTTCCCGTCCGCATACGCTGCTTGTATCGCGCCCCCCAGACCGGCACCTTCCGCGGTGGCGAGCGACACCACCGGCACCCCAAAAACGTCCGCTGCAATCTGCCTCCAAACCCCGCTCTTGCTCCCTCCCCCGGTTAGGCGGATTTCCGACGGAGCGAGTCCGAGCGCGGCAAATCGCTGCAGCCCGTAACCCAGACCGAGCGTTGCCCCCTCCATTGCCGCACGCGCCAGATGAGCCGGTGTTGCGGAGGCCGGGTTCAAACCATGGAGAACGCCACTCCCGTTGGGAAGATTGGGCGTCCTCTCACCGTTCAGATAAGGCAGAAAACTGACCCCTTCGGACCCGGGGACTACCGAGGCGATCTGTCTTTCCATTTCACTGTGGTCCCAACCGAACCAGCCCCTTACCTGCTCTGTCACAACGGTCACGTTCATCGTGCAGACGAGTGGCAGCCAATGGTCGGTGCTATCGCAAAATGCCGCCACTTCGCCGACAGGATCGATGATGGGCTTATCGGAGCATCCGTAAAGTGTTCCTGAAGTGCCGAAGCTGGCAGTTATGATTCCGGAGGAGACGTTCCCGGTACCGATCGCACCCATCATATTGTCTCCGCCACCGGCACTAACAATCACGCCATTGCCAATACCCCATTCCGCCGCAAGCTCAGGGCGAATCGTCCCGTGTACGACATTCGAGGAACCAAGCTCAGGAAGCATCTCACGAACAGATGGATCGACGAAGTCAATCAGTTCATCATCCCATTCCCTCGTCCGGACGTTCAGGATGCCTGTCCCCGAGGCATCTCCATACTCCATTCGCTTTATCCCCGTCAGCCAGAAATTGATGTAATCGTGCGGAAGGAGCACCGAACGAACGCGACGAAAATGATCCGGCTCATGCTGCTTCAGCCAGAGCAGCTTGGGGATTGTGTAACCGGGAAGGATGACATTCCCTGAACGCGCGATCAGACCGTCTTTTCCGCCGAAGGAGGCGGCAAACTGGTCACATTGCTCCACCGTTGAGGTGTCGCACCATAGTTTCGCCGGCCGTATCACGTCATCATTCTGATCGAGAACAACGAGGCCGTGCTGTTGCCCGCTAACTCCGATTCCCCGGACCTCCGACCGCCGCGATCCCAACTGCTCCAAACAACTGGAGAGTGTAAACCTCACTGCCTCGATCCAGTCCGCCGGATCCTGCTCGAGATGCCCCGCAGGAAGTCCCCCGATCAAACCATAGGCCTTCGATTCATGGGCAACGATCGCACCGCTCTCCCAATCCAGAACCACCGCCTTGGTGCTCTGGGTTCCGCTGTCAATTCCGATATAGAACATAGCTTACTGCTAGAAGAGAACCGCCCGCAGATCAAGATCCTTCCTCAGTGCCGCATCGGCTACTTGATCGAGGATGCTTGCCCCAGCTCCTGCCCCAACCAGCACCGCAGTTAGCTTTTAGGAAGCAACCCTTCCTTGAGCGCCTTGGCCACGGCACCGGTCATCGTGTTGACGTGCAGCTTGCTGTAGATTCCGCGAATATGCTTGTCCACCGTGTGGAAACTAAGGTCGAGCTGATCGGCGATTTCTTTTTTCGTCAGGCCCTCGACCATTTGTTCGAGAACCTCCTTTTCACGCTCCGTGAGGCCGTAGTCCCGGCTTTGCGGAGCCAGTTCGCTGAACATATCGAGAACCCTCCTTGCAATCAGAGCATTGATCGGAGCGCCCCCTTGCAGAATTTCGCGAATGGCATCGGGAATCTCGCCCATGCTGGAGGTCTTCAACAAATACCCCGAAGCACCTGCGCAAATCGCATTGAATACCTTTTCGTTGTCGTCAAAAACGGAAAACACCAGAATTTCGATCTCGGGGAGGGCCGTCTTGATCCGGCGGATTCCCTCGATACCACTCATGCCCGGCAGCCCAATATCAAAGAGCATTACATCGGGTCGCTCGCCGGCGACGAGAGCCTCGATGGCATCTTCACAGCGCTCATACTGATGGACACACTTCATGTCCTTCTGGCGGTCCAGCACCCGCGCCACTGTCCGTCTGAGGGTCTCGTTGTCCTCGACCATCCAGACTTTCGTCGGGGCCTTCGGTGCGTCGTCGGTCTGCGTTTCCTCACTCATGGTCTTAAATTCGTTGATAACTTGGATGCGATGGGATCATTTGCATTCGAAAAGTCTCACTCAATCATGGCATGGGAACCATCAATTGAACAGTAGTTCCTTCATTGAGCGCGCTTCTTACTTTCAGGCTTCCGGAGATTGCCTGGGCCCTCATCCTGAGATTTCTCAGTCCGTTCCCTTCACGGAACTCCTGGTCAAGATTGTTGAACCCCTTCCCGTTGTCCGCGATGCGCATCTGCAGCCTTGTCCGCTTGCAATCGATCTCAATCTCGACCGCGGTGGCCTCTGCATGGCGAACGATATTATTAAGCACCTCTTTGTAGATAAGAAAAAGGTCGCGCTTAAACTCAAGCGGAAGCCTGTCATCATGGGCCTCTCCGTGGACGACAAAGGAGTATTCGTGAGCCCGCAGCAGTTTCGAAGCCGTCTCACGGAAGCGCGCCAGCATTTCTTGCCAGGTCTCCTCACCCGGGCGGATCAGCCAGACAATGTCCCGCATTGATTCGATCGTCTTGTCGGCGGTCGCTTTGATATCGGTCAATTCTTCCAACACCAGATCCGGCTCGTCTACCTCCGTTTTTCCAAGTTCCGCAAGGAGGGCAATACTGCTGAGGTTGCTCCCGATGTCGTCATGGAGGTCACTCGCAATTCTCTGCCGCAAGGCCTCAAGATCCTTCCGCCGCTTCACCCTACCCCGGGTCAGGGCGACCAGGACAAAACAGAGAATTCCCGTCACCCCGCCCGCCATGTAGGTGATCCCGTGAGTCACGGTCCGGTCAACGAGATCCAGTCTCCGTTGCTCTTTGTCGAGCCAGCGCCGGACAAGGCGATTTCGTTTCAAGAGCTCACTCAACCACAAGTCATAGGAAACAAGGTTCCGCCGACTGCTGTAGCCGTCGACCAGATTTTCAGGAGCCCAGCTTCGGATCACCAGCGGGTGCATCGCGGTGACGGGTTTGCCCGCAGCCACGTTCTGCGTCCCCGAGTAGACAATCAATTCCGCCAGATCAAAGGAGATCCGGCTTGGTTTCTTGCTGCCTTCGACGGTCACCCTGACATATCTCCCGTAAAAGTCATTCACCGGAACCACGAGTGGATTCGACCCTATCATACTGATCTGAGAGGGATTAAATTGACCCGCCAGTTCCGCCTGACGCATGTCAGGTGAACCCGACACTTCGATCTTCATCGGATAGGGAAACCGCACCGTGGGATCGGGAACAGTCGTCGGAGGATCCGCCAGGATCAGCTCGATCTGGTCGATTTCCATTGGTTCACCCAAATCCACCTGAACCCAGCTCATCGTCGCTTCTTCCTGTGATTTGGCTCGAAATCCCAGAGTCGGACTTTCCTTTTCTCCGTGGGGAATCCCGAGGGTCGTAATTCCGTCACAGAGAAATGCGGTGGACCATTGGTCTGCGCGCTGCTCCTCGCTGTCCAATGCCGTCACTTTTCTGCCTACCGCCAGGTTTCTTCCTCCCTTCAGGACCATCACTTCACTGAGGGCAAAAACCTCCTGCGCAATCGATGCGGATCGCCACAGTCCCGTTGCCGTCACCCGGATGTAACGCCCCGAATAGCCTTCCAGTTCACGAAAATAGGGCCACCTCTTCGGCCCCGAGGTTTCATCGGTGCGCACCTCGACGATGGTTTCGTAGTTTCGGAATTCCTCTTCGTTCGAGATGTCGACGCGGAAACTCCGGGGGAAACCATATCCATAAATGGTCTCCTCATTAACCTCGGCCGTGACGGGGAACAGGGCAATCGCATCCGGGGTCACCGTCTCCCCCATGTCGATCTGCACCCATTTCGGCCGCTGCTTCGCCCCGCCCGAGTGATAACCGAACCCGGTCACCCGTTGCATCTCGCGAGTCACCCGGGGCAATTTTTCGAGCTGGGCAATGATATCGTTCTGTGCTTCCTCGATATCACGCAGATCTCTGTTGAAGATCCTGGCAATTCGGTCGGCGCTCGTCTGCCGGGGATTGATAACCGGTTCGATCAGGTCCGAGGGAAGGATTTCGCGCAGATCCCGACCGCTGCTCGTCTGCGGTCCTGGGTCCGGAAAGGGAGAAAACTGGGCGTTCAGAAGTGGTGCACTGAACAACGATGCCCACAAAACCAGGCTCGCAGCGGGAGCAAGGAAGGACCTCCGTGGCAAAATGGGATGGGAAAGGTTCAAATGAAAGGCAGGATACGGTCCACCCTACCACAGGTATTCCCGCTCGACCACTCCCGCAGGCACGGAGTTTTCACGCAGCGGATGGGCATTCTAAAGCATTAAAATGAAGCATAAAAAAAGCGCCTCCCCCGAAGGAAAGGCGCTTTCCAAAGATGGACAATATCCGATTACTGAGGCATCGGGGGCATGTTTTCCATCGCAGCAACAGCGCCACCCATGGTCAGACCGAATCCGATCAGATACACCACGAAGGCGATGACGAATTTAATCCCGAGGCTTTTATGCCCGTTCATAAAGCACCAGATCGGGGCAAGGATGGCGAAAAAGATCGAGAGGACACCCCAAACGGTTTGTCCTGACTTGAACTGCTTCACCAGTGTCATGATCCAGAACACCAGCATTCCAATACCACCCGCGAACAATAGAACTGATCCAATTATAGCCATAAGATTTGTCGTGATTAATTAAGTTAAAACAAGCACCAGCAACTGGCAGGTAAGTTCCGCAAACAGGCGGAAGGTTCCCTAACAACGCAAGATTATTCAGATGACACAGGCAGCGTCAACCTCTGAATTCCAAGATTTTTGTCTTGTATGGAAAAAAAAGGCAAAAACCTAGTCATTCCGGGGGATACCTAGAAAGGTTTTCGCCGCTTCGACATCGTTAGCAATCTGCTCCCGGAGTCCTTCGAGCCCGTCGAATTTCTGCTCGGGTCGAATGAAACCAACGAACTCGACTTCAAGATCTTCTCCGTATATCTCGGAATCGAGGCCGAAGAGGTGGATCTCGAGCAGTCTTTTGACTTCCCCCCCCTCCACCGTGGGACGATAACCCAGATTGGCGACCCCATTCCACGAATCGCCCGCCCCCGTAACGCGAACCGCATAGACTCCGGTGGGAGGGAGCTGCTCGCTATGTACCGTCAGATTTGCCGTTGGAAAGCCGAGCGTGCGTCCGAGTTGGCGGCCTTTGATCACGGTCCCATAGACCGTGTAAACACGCCCGAGCAGAGCCGCCGCCACTTGAAAATCCCCTGCCGCAATGGCCTCACGAATACGCGTGCTGCTCACCCGCATTCCGCAGACCTCCACCGTTTCGATTCCGCTGACTTCGAATCCTAAGCGCCCCCCCAGGGTCTTCAGCAATCCCACGTCGCCGGAACGTCCTTTGCCGAACTGCCAGGCCTGTCCCACACAGATTCTAGCCAATCCGCCCGTTGGAGCCGCCGCAATCAAAGACTCAACGAACTGCTCACCGGTCTGTTCGGCAAAATCGCGGTCGAAGGACACCACAAGAACCTCACTGACTCCCAGCTGGCGTTGCAGGAGAATCAGCTTGTGAGCCGAAGCGGTGAGCATGCGCGGAGCATTTCCGGGAGAGAGCACCTCGATCGGATGGGGATCAAAGGTCACCACCACCGCCGTTCCGCCGGATTCAATCGCAGACTGTTGTGCCGCTCTGATGACGGCCTGATGCCCGAGATGAAGACCGTCAAACACCCCGATGGCGAGATGAAGCGGCCCCTTAAGTCGATTTAACTCACCGATGTGTCTGAGGAGATCCATGATCTGCTCCCGAAGAGGTGAATACTCACAAAACTATGCGCCACGAAGCCTCGACACCTCGGGGAGTGTCAACATCTTTGCCATGATTTCATTCCGGTCGCCGTGCTTTAACTCATCAAAGGTCACGGAGCGCTCCAGATCAAATTTCCCCGAACGAGTTCTTCTGAGCGCCTTGAGATGGGCCCCGCAGCCGAGTTCCGTCCCGATGTCATGGGCGTAAGTCCTGACGTAAAAGCCTTTGCTGCACTTGACCGTGAAGTCCACACAAGGGAGCGCAATGCCGTCGATACGATAGCTGTAAACATGGACAAAGCGGGGTTCCCGGACCACTTCCTTGCCCTGTCTCGCAAGCTTGTAGAGCGGCACCCCGTCCATCTTGATCGCTGAGACCATGGGAGGAATCTGGTAAAAATCGCCGCGGAATTTTTCAAAAGCCGCCGTGACCTGCTCGTCGGAAAGCGCAGGAACTTCGGTCTCGGTTTCCACGGTGCCCTCGGCATCCTGAGTGTTGGTTGTCTTTCCGAGCTCAAGGGTGCCCGTGTACTCCTTGTCTTCAGACATGAGCAGATCCTGAATCTTGGTTGCTTTTCCGATAACGAGGATGAGCAGACCTGTTGCCATGGGATCGAGCGTCCCGCAGTGACCGATCTTTTTGGTGTTGAGGGTCCTGCGCGCAACGGCCACGACATCATGCGATGTCATATCGGGTCCTTTGTCGACCAGCAGTACTCCGTTAATGGAATCAGGGCTTATCATACTCACGTCATCTCCGCCGGTCTGACGGCGGGAGCGCGAAAAGTATCGCGGACGGACTGAATTGAAACCGTTTATTTCAGTTTCGACAGGTCCGGCCCCCGACGCGGGACGGGAGAACCACCCTATTCCGCCGTTTTCCCGGAAAGATCATAGCACAGCAATCGGGAACCCAGTTCATTCTGGTTCACATAAAGACGTCCGTTGCTGACGACCGGCGGGGCCCATGTCTCCGGAGCATAAAAGAGTCGTGTGCTGGAGAGGATACGGAATCCGGCCGCACTGAGCTCCATCCGGATCAACGCCCCGTCCTCCGTGAGACAAAGGAACCCGCCATCGATATGGATGAGGTGCGCATGCCCGAGACTGATCGGAACATCGCGCCCCTGCCACGGTATCGTCGTCTGATAGAATGCCTCATTCCACAAGTGGCTGCCCGAAGCAACATCGTAGGCCAGCATCAACCCCCCGTTGCCACCAAAGCCGTAGAGGACACCCTCGTGGTAAAGAGGTGTCTGAAACTGGCACCCGAATTCCGGGGAAGTCCATAGCACGCGCGGAGTAAAATCAGGACCGTATTCCAGCATGACTCCGCCGAGGCCGTAATCCTCGGTCAGGAAAACGCGGTTCTCTCCGCAGGGAACCGGAGTCGTCGCATTCACACTCGCGAAATTGTCGGACCGCCACGAAAACTCACTGTCAATCTTTCCGTCCTCCGGATTCACACAGAGCAGCCCGCCTGTGGGAGGTTTCACCATTCCCCCGGCAAAGACCAGGATCCTGTCCTCTCCGTTGATTTTGGTCACCACCGGCGAGGCATAGCTTCCGTGCCACGCATGGTCGGTCTGCCAGATCACGGTTCCGTCCTTTTTGTTCAGCGCGGCAAGACAGGCTCCTTCGGCTCCCGCGTGCACGATCAGCTTCTCTTTAAAAATGAGCGGGCAGGATCCATAGCCGAAGAAAAAGGGTGAAGGCCCGAATAGTTGCGGGAGTTTGACCTGCCACGCGATTTTTCCATCAGCGAGGGCAAAACAGATCAGATCTCCGTCATTACCGAGCGTGTAGACCAAGCCAGTTTCAGGATCGATCACCGGACTGGAACGGGGAGCGTCAACAATTCCGTAGCTCTGCGCCACATCGACCGGATAGGAATGCTCCCAGATCTCCACGCCGGTCAACGCGTCCAGACAGCGGATCTGTTCCTTCTTCTCGACCTGATGAATAAACACGAGCTTCCCGTCGGCCACCACCGGACCGGCATGACCCTTGCCTCGTTCCACCTCCCAAAGGAGTTTCGCCCCCTTCTCCGTGAAGTTGAAATCAAGACCGGTCTCTTCGCTGTGAAGGTCCTGCCGGGGGCCAAGGAAGTGCGGCCAGTCGGCCGACGTGAGCAGACTGGTGCTGCCCAGAGAGGCAATCGAAATCAACAGTGAAAATCGCAGAGTCGGGGGTCTCATCACGGAAAGGTAGGCTCAAAGATCCGATTCGGATGCATTTTTCTTTATGTTACCGATTCTCACCCCTGCCACTTGACGGCTCGGGACGCGGCAAACATTGGCATCCATCCCTGAAGCCGGGTTGACTCCTCGTCCCAGTCATCCTCGTAAAATCCTGTGATGGCAAAGCCGGCCGCGCACTGACCGCCGATCTGGGTTTCCCAACTGTGGCTGTATTCCAGACTCAGTTGCGCTTCCAATTGCTCCTCGAGCAGTTCCTCGTCGGCAGATTCGATATCGGAATAGGGAAGCGGATAGATGACACGGAACTCGCCGGTCTCTTCGAGAACCTCATGATCAAAAAGGAAAAATGCCGGATTCATGAATCCGCAGAACAACTGCCCTCCCGGTTTCAAGACCCGGTGACACTCGCGCCAGATCGGTTCGAGATTCTCGGCGAAAACATTGGAGACAGGATTAAAAATCAGATCGATCGACCCGGACGGTATCTCCACGAGATCCGCCATGTCTCCCTGAATCGTCTTCACCTTCAGGCCGTGACGGGCACAGGCCTCCTCGTCCTTTTCCAGTTGTATGTCAGACGCGTCGTAGGAAATCACCTCCGCCCCGGCGGCCGCAAAAAGCGGTACTTGCTGCCCGCCGCCACAGGCAAGGGCGAGTAGTTTCATCCCCGTGAGATCGGGAAACCCGGGAAACCAGTCGGAGGGAACCGCCTTGTTCGGCGTGAGGATGACAGACCAATCCCCCGCCTTGGCCAGCTCAACGACCTCGTCGGGATAGGGAGTGCTCCAGCGGCACCCCTCGAGCGACTGCAGATTCCAGGCGTTTCGATTATACTCGGTGATATTCATGTGAGGATCTATTCGAGGGATTGATTCTCCGTGCTATCGAGCCGGAACTGCACCTCTTCGCTACCCGGGAAACAGACGACCAGTTCGTAGGTCTCGGCAAGGCCGTTCGTCCGGTATTGCAACCAGTCCTCCTCCGTCGGGTTGAGATAGGCCTCCCCCGTCCAGGGATTGATCAGAGAAGGCTCAAGAAATCCGGAACCGGCCAAAAGTGTCACCAGTTCGTGACCGCTCATCCTCTTCTTCGGATACAGTTCCTCTTCGACATGATAACGCTGCAAACCCTCCTGCACCGCGAGCAGCGCTGCCCGAATCCGGCGCTCGATGCGCTTTTCTTGGAGCGGTGGGGAAACAAGGAGCGCGCCGACAGTTAGGACGAGGACAAGACCGGCGGTTCTCTGTAGCCTACTTTTCCATCGGGATTTCGACCGCGAATGAACACGGCCGGGCACTGGTTTTCTCCCAATCACTTCTCCTGACTCGTGCTCTTTCGTGTTCATTGGTGGTCCCGAATCTATCCGAGGAACATCTCCAAGGGCGAAAAATACAAGCCGGCGGCCATCGCCAGCAGCCCCAGCCCGATCCAGTCGCGATCCGAAAAATGATCCTTCCCGCTCCGCCTGCGGACAAATTCAAGCAGCCAACCCGTCGGGCAGCCATACTTGCAGTAGGCCATTGGAAAAAAGAGCGAGATCGCGAGACCGATCAAGGCCACGAGAATAGTCGCCAGCCCTGCCCCTTTCAGCAAATAAGCATCAAAGGGCTCGATGCCGGCCAGATCGAGATCGAGTTGGAGGAAGGACACTGCCAACACGACCGCCAGGAGCATCGCCGGAACCCAGCGTGCAATCCATTTGCCGTCCTCGGGGAGAGGACGTTTCCAACGAGCCGGGATCACCTTCATCGTCCAGCGCTGGAGGTTCCCGTGGGGACAGATAAACTGGCAGTAGACCGGCTGTTTTGTAAACCACGGCAGCAGAAACGCGGCGAGGACAAAGAGGACCAGGCCCGGCGTCGCCTGCCACGGCACACGGCTTTCCACCCAACCGATCATCAGAGACTGCGCCAGCAAATCGCCCATCCAGAACCCCAGTCCCAGGATAGTTGCCACCGAGTAAACCCAGCGCCACCGCTGAACAGATCCCGCTTTCACGAAGGCAAAGAGGCAACCGAACCCGAGAAATCCCATCAACATTACATCCCGCCACCCGGGAGAGAGGCTCCGTTTCATCCCCGCCTTCCCCTCCGCCACCGCAAGCCGGTGAGTGATACTCTGCGCGACCGCCTCGCTCGTCCGGGTCGCTCCGGAGACTCCGTAGATGTCAGCCGCTTTCAAATCCGTGATCCCAGCAATCTCTGACCAGAGACGGCCATTCCACTTCTCCATGAAGAGAAAATCCCGCTCCACATCCTCGACATGACTCGGCGTGTCATAGCTGTGACGGATTGCCACTCCCACTCCCTTGTCTTGCGTATCAAAGACCGCCAGCACATCCGTCGGACCCGAGTAGCCGGTGATTTCCCGCGATTCGGGCATGGTCCGGACCACATAACCAATCTTTGAACCCGACGAATCCAGGACCTCCAGCCCCCCGCGGGGACCGCCATCCACTTTCAGGCGCTCCGCCTCAGGCAGAAAGACCCGGACCTCCGCCACCGTGATCGGCCAGTCCCCCTGCACCCGCAGCGTCTCATGATGTCGACGGATGAGCCAGGCGATAACGACAAGTATCGCAATGCGGTAGATCTGGAGGAGGGCCGGTTTGATGGACGAACTTTAGCCCGAAAATCAGGAAGGCCAACAGGGTCGGGAAAAGAGTTTTGAAAAGGCCATCTGTAAAAAGCCGATCAAGTCTGGTTTGGATTGTTTCCTTGCGAAAAAACCAGGACAATTGAAGCACAAGAGCTCACGCCAAGTCACAGTGTCCCTGAGGAAAACCGGGCTCCGGATGGCAAACTTCAATCGCTTTGCGTCGAAGAGACTACGTATGCCATCCCGCCTCTCTTCTCTTGCCAAGCACTCCCAGGGAATCGCATACTACCGCCAAAACCACCCGATATCCCGATGCCTGAAATTTACGGAAGTGATGCCTATTCGCCCCAGGAAATTGCCGACCGTGTCGAGACGATAGGTGTCAAGAAAGCGCAATTGCCTCTTCTTCCCATGGCGGCCCTTGGAGTTCTGGCAGGAGGATTCATTGGGCTGGGGGCGCTCTACTTCAACCTTGTCATGAGCGATCCCTCGCTCGGCTTTGCCGCGAAGCGTGTTCTGGGGGGAGTGACGTTTTCGCTTGGACTCATCCTTGTTGTGATCGCAGGAGCCGAATTATTCACCGGCAACAACCTGATGGTCATGGCCCGTGTCCACGGAAAGATCACGACGGGTCTGTTGCTGCGGAACTTCGCCGTTGTCTATCTCACCAATTTCGTCGGAGCGGCCGGGTTGGCTGCCCTCGTCGCACTCTCAGGCCACGGAGAAATGAATGACGGGGCCGTGGGTGCGTCAGCCATCGCCATCGGGACCGCGAAATGCAGCCTCGGATTTGCCGAGGCCTTTTTCAAAGGCATTCTCTGCAATCTGCTCGTCTGTCTGGCGGTCTGGCTCGCGATGGCGGGCCGACACGTTGTTGATCGCATTGTCGCCATCATTTTTCCGATCTCCGCTTTTGTGGCGGCCGGGTTTGAGCACAGCATCGCAAACATGTATTTAATTCCCCTCGCCATCTTCCTAGCCGGCGATGCCGCCCCGGAGTCTCTTGGGTGGGGTTCTTTTCTGATCAACAATTTACTGCCCGTGACCCTCGGAAATCTCGTCGGAGGAGCCGGTATGGTCGGACTGGTTTATCACGTGATCTACAAGCGCGATTGACCGCTCTTCCCGCCACCACCCTCTCCCTCGTCTTCCCCGTGCAAGGAGAGGAAATGGTGCTTGAAGAGATGGAAGAGGAGTCCAAAAAGCAGATAGATCGAGGCAATGATGAAGGCAGCCCGGTCGCCGGTCACTGAATCGAGCGTGATTCCCGCGAAGCCGCCCAACAGGAAGGAGGCAAACAAGCAGAAGTGCAGCCAGATCTTCCAAGTCTCGACAAGATTCCCCGCAAGCCGCATCCCGAGATATTGACCAAGGTCGGTGATAATGCCGGTGACATGAGTCGTTCGGAGAATGATCCCGTGGTAGCGTGTCGCCATCGCATTTTGAAATCCCGAGGCGAAAGCGGCGACGGGCAGCGCAATCATCGGCGAATGCGGCTCAAGAATTGCTGCAATAATAAAGATGAATCCAATCGCCATCAAGGAACGCCCGTAAGGTCGCTCGAGATCGAAACGGGGATGGTGGATCGTCGCTCCTGAGGTAGCTGCTCCGGCAATAAACGTCACGAGGATCAGCAAGAGGGTGAAGGCCGCATAATAATCGTTCTCTGAATGATCGAACTCGATCAACATCCGGAAGATATCCCCCGTCAGGTTCCCCACGGCAAAGGTGAAGAGCCTGACAAAGTGCACATTCACCGCTCCCGAGAGCAGGCAAAGAAAGCAGGCCGCGGCACCAACGAGATACTCTTTTCTGATCTTCAAAGCAGCAGGGCCGGGGACGAAATGAAAGGGTTCCTCACGACGGAGGAAACATGCCACAGAAGAAGAGGTGGCGCAGGAGGAAAGAAGACGGGGCTAACGTAATTTTTCCCCGATATTGTCCGCATAACCCGTCATTTCAAGATAGGCCCGGCCAACTAATTCACCACTGTCCTCATCACGAACGTCACAAGCGCCCTCCCAGTAGCTCACGCCTCCCGCACGTCCGGTCATTTCCTGTGCTTCCATTACAGGAAGCAGACGCAATCGGCGGGATCCTCCGCCAGCCGGATCAGGTGCGATGATAAGCGGGGAAACCGGATAGGTCGCGCCGGTCACGGGACTGCTCCAGGACCCGCCCGGTTGCCACTCGTAGGCACCATACTTGAGATGAGTGAGCGTTCCATCCTCCGCCACCCAGACGAGTTTCGAAAACTCAGAGGGCCGACCTTCATCCGTCCGCAGCACATATCCCATAATCTCCCGCCCGTCGAACAACTGGATGCAGGTCCAATCCCAACCAATCTGATTCCGGTCGAGTTGACTGCTGGAGATCTCATGATCCATCCACGCCTCGCCCGCCACCTGAAAAGTCTGTCCTCCGATCGAGAGCGAACCGCTCGCGGCTAGACGCGGAAAAGTGATGTAATAACTCGCCGCCGTTCCCTCGGGGCCTTTGCGGGAAATGCCATCTTCGCCGAAAACGACATGATTCTTTTTCGGATCAAGTTTCAGGGAAAAGGCGGCCTCCGTTCGAATGGAACCTTCGAGTTCCATTCCTGACTCCGTTCTAACAAGACTCCAATTCCCGTTAAAGACATCGAGATCCCCTGCCTTCGCCCCCGCATCCCATCCGCCCCGGTTGAGCCGCTCTTCGTGGAGAAAGGTTCCGGTTTCGGGATCGCTCAGCCCCATATGGGCCATGTAAATTTGTGAGGTCCCGAAAAGTTCACCCTCCACCACCTCAACAGGTTCCTGGCCGAGCCGGAAGAAGGTGGCCTGAAAACCGAAACGCCGTTCCCCGGAGAAAAGATGACCGGTAAGATACCACCACTCGATCTTGAAATCAGGATGGCTTCCATGATCACGAGGAAAGGAAAGCGTATGACCTGCTTTCGGCACGGTCCACGGTATTGCCCCCTGATCCTCCGTCAAACCGGGTCCGGAGGCGAATGCGAGCGCTAAGACCACCGCAGTATTAATGGTAAACTTCATTTATTCCTCCCGATCTGAACGAAGCGTCGCGTTTCGATAACCCACCCACCACGAGACAAGCCCGGCCGTGCTCAGCGTGACCGCAGCAAGCGCGCCAAAAGAAACCCAGGGAACCCGGTATTGCAGGGTCCAACCGAAACTCTGCGGGTTGATTACATGAATGAGAATCCACCCGAGCAAGAGACTGAGAACAAAGCCGCCGGCAAGACCGACGAGGGCGAGACCGAGGCCTTCCCACAAAGACGCCGCGGCGATGGCTCCCCGCGTCGCCCCGAGGGAACGCAAGGTCGCGAGTTCCTGACGCCGCTCCAAAAGCAGACCGGCCAGCGCCAATCCCAAACCGGTCACGGCAATGATCACGGCGATCGCTTCGAGCGCGTAGGTTACGGCAAAGGTCTGGTGAAAAATGCGAATCGACTCGGAACGCAGGCGTTCGTTCGTCCTGGCGACAAGCCCGGGGAACTCAGCCCGAATTGACTCAAGGAGCCGCTCCACGTCAGCTCCCTCTTCCGCATAGATCGCCATATTGGAAAGACTCTCGTCCGTAAACCAGCGCGAAGTCTGCTCTCTCCCTACAAGGATGGTCCCCGTTTCATTTCCATATTCCGCATAGACCCCTGAAACGCGGACAGACTTTTTTCCCACCGGGGTCGGCAGTTCCAACTTGTCATCGGAACTCACCTTGAAACGACGCGCGAAGGACTCACTCACCCAGGCAGGCGTCTCCCCGTTTTCAGAAACGGCCAGGGCATCGGGCCCCGTTTGCGTTGGCGGGACTACCCAGATGAGTTGGAGAAATCGCTTCGCATCATTGTTGTATTCGGCCCCGCCGAGGAAGACATCCTTTCCCTCAAGATTGATCGTGTAGCGCTGCAGCTTGTCCGCCCCGGCGACACCGGGCATTAATGCGATACGCTTCCAGTTTTCGGCAGAAATGGAGTTGCCGTTTGAGACGGAATTTGATCCGGCCGCCGCGACATAAAGGTCCGCTTTCAGCAATTGCTGGATCCATAGCGTCAGCGTGGTTTCAAAACTCGCGACGAGAATGGCCATTGCCGCCGACATTCCGATCGCAACAGAGAGCCCCGCCGCCGTGAGCCTGTGCCGGCCTTCGGGTCGACGCAGTTGACTTCCCGCATATCGACGCATCGGATTCGAAGTCCCGAAGCCCAAGAGACGGGCGACCGGGCGGAAAAGCAGCCCGATCAGGATGCTCGCGGAAAGAACAAGTGCGATCGCAGCGAGATAGCCTCCCAGCGGCACAACCGTTCCTCCGGGCAACCCGACGGGAGGCAAAAGGGCCAGAATTCCTGCGATGATCAGAAACCCAAGTCCGAGAGGCCAGCGTCTCAAGAGGTGCAGACCTCCTCCCTGCGTCCCCTGACGCATCGCCTGAGCCGGAGGTGTCATGGCCGCCTCGCGTGCCGGAATGAACCCCGCCACGATGCTGGCGACCACCCCGAAGAGGAGTGAAAAAACAGCCTCCCCCCAGTGCAGGGTCACTGCGGAACTCGTCGTCTCATAGTAAATCGTGTTCACCGTCATTGAAATCGCCCCGACGAGACCGACGGCAAGCAATCGGCCGAGAAGCACCCCGGCAAGACTTCCGATCAGTCCGAGAATGAGACCCTCAATGAACCACGCCTTTCGAATCTGGACGGGTGTCACCCCTAACGAACGGAGAACGGCAATTTCGGCGCGCCGCTTGACCACCGCCGCCTCCATCGCCTGCATGATCAGGTAGATTCCAACGAGCAGCGCAAGTCCTGACAGAATCGTCAAATTGAGTCGAAACGCCGCGCTCATTTGGGTCACGGATGACTTCCGGTCCTCCGGACTTTCCAGAATGAGATCGCGCTCCCCCGCAAATTTGCGAAGATGGCCGGCGACCTCGGCCAGGAGGCGATCTCTACCCGCCCCCCCGGGGAAACGAATCTCAATTCGGCTCAGCTTTCCTGCATGACCCGCGAGGGCTTGCAGTCCGGGAAGATCCATCAGGATAAGATTGTCCGGAACCGCCGCGCGATTAGGATCCTCTGGGAGAATTCCGGTCAGAGTAAGCTCGACGATCCTGTCATTAACCAGCAGGGCGACGGAGCTCCCCTCCTTCAGTCCCTGTCTCACGGCGAAGGCCTTCCCCGCAAAAATAGACTTTGTCTTTCCGATCGGCGAAAGGTCGCCGTCTCGCCTGGCGAAGATGGAACCACCGTTACCTTTTTCAGCCCCTTCAGATCCCGTCCCGTTTGCGGCATTCTGCAGAGCAACGAGGTCGGTCCCGACAAAACGGAGAAGACTTCCCTCCGGATTCCCGGCAAGAGCTCCGGAAGTCTCGAGCACGGGAAAGAATCCAACGGGAGTCGCTCCCGTCAACGCCCTCAGTTCTCTCAAGAGGCCCTCCTCGAGGTAGCCGGCCCGCGGACGCAGGAGAAAGTCGCTTTCGCCGGAGACGGATTCCGTAAACAAACCGAATCCGGACACTGCCGCTTTGTTCGCCAATCGCACTGCAAGGAAGACCGCGACCCCGAGCGCAAGGATGCCAACGAGCATCGCGGTCATGGCCGGTTCACGGCACCAGTGCCTCCAGATAAAGCGGGACCAGAGCACCCGACCCACCGAACCCGCCTCCGACCTGCTGCTGCCTGAAAGGTGAATCATTCCGAATCTGTCTGGCCGAGGATCCGCCCGTCCTTCATTTCCAAAGTGCGTCGACAGATCCGGGTTACCTGCGGGCTGTGCGTTACCACAAGCATGGCGACGCCGTTCTTCTCACTGACTGCCTCGAGCAAATCGAGGATGGCCTCCCCTGTTGCGGAGTCGAGATTTCCCGTAGGCTCGTCGGCAAGGATCAGGCGCGGACGGTTGGCGAGGGCACGGGCGATCGCAACCCGCTGCATCTCCCCTCCGCTCAGTTCATGAGGCAGGGCACCGGACCGATGGGAGAGTCCAACCTCCTGGATGAGATCATAGACCCTTTCAGCACGCTCCCGCGGCCCGACTCCGTTCAATTGCATGGGAAACTCGATATTTTCAGAGACCGTCAGCGTGGGGAGAAGATGGAAGAATTGAAAAACGGTACTTACCGTCTCCCGTCGGAGGCGACATAGCGCGTCCTCATCCAGACCTGCCAGCGACTGGCCGCCAATCTCGATCACCCCCTCGTCCGGTCGGTCTATTCCGCCAATGCAGTTGAGAAGGGTGCTTTTGCCTGAGCCCGACGGTCCCATGAGGGCCGCTCGCTCGCCCGGATTCAGGGAAAGGGAGACTCCCCGCAGAACCGGATCGGAGTCGTATTTTTTTATCACCCTCGATACTTGCAGCGCTTTCATTTTTCTCCAACGTAGGAGGAATACGACGATTGTCTCCAACTGGAGCGGAGAAGCTTGTGAATTTTGGATGAGTTCCCCCTTTTCCCTGCTATTCTGCCGAAACGCCCCTAACTGAAATGCCCCGCTTTCCCATCAAGATGCCGCAGCTTGGCGAATCCATCGCGGAAGCCACCATTCGTGAGATCCTCATTGCCCCCGGTGACGAGGTCAAAGCTGATCAGAATATCTTCGAAGTGGAGACCGACAAGGCCATGATGGAGGTCACATCCCCCTGCAGCGGCGTCATTTCCGAGATTACCGCCGTGGTCGGAACGAGCTATCCCGTCGGCTCGCAGATCGGGTTTATCGAAGCCAGCGAGGACGAGGCCACGAAGGCCGGTCTGATCAGACCCGCCACCGACTCAGGCAGCGGAGCGCCAAAAGGCTCACCGGCCGAGGAGAACCTGCACTTTGCCATCGCTGAGAAGGACCTCATTGACCACGCCAAACCCATGTCGGTGAAGCCCACCATCGAGGGAGGACTTCCTGTTCCGGTACGCTCAAGCGTCTATCTCAGCCCCCGGCTTCGTCACCGCATGGAGGAACTCGGGCTCAATTCCGCTGACCTCGCCGGACTCCCCGGGAGCGGAGCGGGCGGTCGCGTCACGGTCGAGGATTTCGAAAAATTCATCAACGCTCTTGAGGAGAATCGCATGACCGATGCCTCTCCGATGCGGATTGCCGTGGCCGACTCAATGCGCCGCAGTTGGACCCGCCCCCTCGCCAGCGTCACCGTCCCCATCATCATGGATGCCGTGCTTGAGCATCGCAAGCGCCTCACGGCAAAACCCGGGGTCACTCTCTATGCGATGCGCGCTCTCGCCATCGCCATTTCGGAGAACACCGCTGTCGCCGGTCGGCTCATCGGAACCCGGATCGTCCATCCGAACGCCATCGACATCGGATTTGCGGTGGAGGCTGATGATGGGGTGCTCGTTCCCGTCATCCGGAATGTCGATCAAAAAACGCTCTCGGAGATGCAGCAGCCCTACGAGGACCTCGTGAAGCTCGCCCGCGAACGCCGCATCCCCACCTCGGCGCGAGGCGGTGGAATCGCAACTATCACCAATGTAGGACCTTTTGGGATCACGGCCGCCAGCCCGATACCCCTGCCGGAGCAAAACCTCGTCCTCGGGCTCATGGCCGGGCGCAAGGCCCCGGTCTGGGATGAGAAGAAGGGTGAATTTGTCCCCCGGATGGAATCAAAATTCGTCCTTAGTTTTGACCACCGCATCCTTGACGGAGGAGCTGCAGGTCGCCTCCTGCAGCGAATCGGAGATCTGCTTCAGAAACCGGAGAGTCTCTAGGCAGATGGACCTCTGATCACTGGACCGGGGGCGGAGGGGGTTGCATTTCTCCCGCAATAAACTCCTTCCACATTTTCCCGATATCGGAGTTCGGGAGAAAGGTCTCCTCTTCAGTCTGCACCGCAGCCGGATCGGAGATTTTCAACACTTCACGTGTGGCGAGGTTGCCGATTGACCCTTTCGCCCGATCGATCTCGATTAGCTTGGGTGCCGTGGATGCTTCCGGCTTGCTATCGGCGGCAGCACCTCCTTCCGCTGCCTCTGCGGCGGACTTATCCGCCGCTTTCGAATCCTCTTTGGGCAGACGCATCTCGATGGCTTCATGCAGGTATTCCAATCCAAAATGCTCGACGATGGCGTTCTGCTCTCCCTGGCCTCGAAACTCCCTGCCATTCGTCCAGTTGGGATTCCTGGCCGCATACTTGGCGAGCACGGTTTTTGCGCTGTTTTCCGATCCCCATAACTCCGGGATGTTGCTGTATTGTCCCCAGATCAACAGCATCGGCACCCTGAGTGATGCCGGACTGGGCTCTGAATCATAGAATGCCCCTTTGCTTGCCACCGTAGCGATCACACGATCAGGCATCCACTGGGTGAAATTGTAGGCAAAGGCTGCGCCGACGCGCTGGGTCCCGTAGAAAGCAATGGGCAGGTCCTTCAGGTCTTCCTGATTCGATTTGACCGCAAAATCATCAAGCGCTGAAAGAAGTGCTTTTCCACTGCCCTTCTGGGCAAAAACAAATTCCGGTACGGCATTGGCACCGTCTCCCGCATTGCCCAGATCGTAGGTCATCAGCGCGAGACCATGTTTGCTTTGAAAGGCCCCCCATCGCCCACTCCCCCGTTCGTGATTGTTTATGTAAAAAAAAGAATCGCCATTATCCCCCAATCCAAGGACGAGGATTCCCCGGGCTTTTTTGGGCGGCATCTGCAGCATGAAAGAAAAGCCGCCCGCTTTGGTATCAAGCCAACCCGGATATCGTGTCTCGGGAGCTTTCTCAGCCGGCTTGGCGGCGGCAGGCGGAGCACCCGGCACAGGCTTTGCCGCCGCAGGCTTGGGAGCCTCGGAAGTCGATCCGAGATTCAATTGAACCGTCTCTCCTTTGACGCTTCTCAGGTAGGCTTCATGAATCACTTTCTGATCGGCTTCAAGAGCCTTGAGATCCAGCTTATCCCAGGTGATCCCGATGACCGGCCCCCCTTCCACCATCTGCGCGGTGATGCCTTTCGGAGTGGCCGTTTTAATAGAGACGAATTCAACGGCCCGCCCGTTTGATCCTGTCAGGGTAATGGCGTAAGACGCCGGGGATAGGAGGCTCAAGATCGTGAGCAGGAGGAGAGTCGAAAATACTCGAGCGGCAGCGAGCCGGAAATTCGGGACTGAATTTTTCATCAAGAAGCCTGGACGGGGATTAATAAACCAAACACGTGACTGTTTGGTTTTAAACAGTTCGCCCGGCGCAGGCAAGCGCAATCGCCGCGTCCCCCGGGACGGGTGATGGGCAGATTCCGGATTCGCGAGGAATGCCTCCTAGCCGAATTGGTCCTGCATCTCCTTCAAATGACGTCGAATCGCCAGCTTGCGGGCACTGCTCATTCGATCGATGAACAATTTCCCGAAGAGGTGATCCACTTCGTGCTGAATTGCCCTTGCAAAAAGCCCGTCCGTCTCAATCACCAGTTTTTCCCCGTCGAGTGTTTCGACCGTGGCTTTGACTTCACCCGGCCGGTTGATATCCCCACGCAGATCGGGAAAGGAGAGACAGCCTTCCTCACTCGACTCCTTCGCTCCGACCGTTTCCACGGAGGGATTGATAAAAACAAGCGGGCAAATGTCGCCGAGACGCTTCTCTTCACCGTTTACCCGGAGATAACTGACGCATTCCTCGTCATGAGCAACATCTATAACCGCAAGTTGCAGTGAAACACCGACCTGAGGGGCCGCGAGACCGACACCATTGGCCTCATACATCGTCTCGATCATATCGGCGGCAAGCTGACGGATCTCGGCGGTCACTTCAGTCACACGGTCCCCCGTCCTTCGCAGGACAGGATCGGGATAAAACACGATGGTACGGATCATTGTTCGGAGGACGGGCTAATGCCGGCAGAAATAGTGCACACTTTCACTGAATCTTCAAAAGAGGAATAAGAAGTTCGCCTCCCCTAGTCAGCTAGAAGAATACGAAGGGGAAGATCTCCGATTTCGAGACCTGCCTGGGTCGCGGCGTCCCAGACCTTGACCATAAGACCGAGCGGAGCCCCCTCGTCCGCCCTGAGTTCCAGCCGCTGATCAGGTCCCCGGGTCTTGAATTCACGAAGCGCAGTCGCAAGGGACTCCAGCGGAATCACATCCTCGCCCAGAGAAACACTCCCGTCCTTGCCCAGCGCGAGCGCGACCCGCTTCTCCTGATCTTTGCCCGATGCAAGTTGCGATGACACCGGCAAATTCACCTTTACGAGCGAGTCATTGGTCTTGAACGTCGTCGTCACAATGAAGAAAATCAAAAGAATGGCCAGAATGTCGATCATCGAAATGATCGGCACCGCAGGTCGCTGGCGTTTCTTGCTGTAGATTTTCACGAGAGAAATTCACTTCGACCAAGATCCCGGCCCGACCGGTCAATGGCGCTTTTGAGAGCCCCTTCCGGAAGCTCAACGATGGCGATTCCGTCACCACCTCCGCCCGAATAGAGATCGGCTCCTCCCTGCTTGTAAAATTCGTGCAGGAGGTGACCGGCAATCACTTCAAGCCTCGCCGCGATCCGCTCAAGGCGGCGGGTGAAGTAAGAATGGAAAATCACCATGATCACCGCGACTACCAGTCCACCGACGGTGGTGTTCAGGGCAACGGCGATGCCCGCAGCGATAAGAGTTGGATCGGAGTTGTCTCCCGCACTGCCAAGGGTCGCAAAGATACTGACGAGTCCGCTCACGGTTCCCAGAAGCCCGAGCAGCGGTGAGATTGTGATAACCACATCGAGCACCCCCATGCCGTTTTCAAGTTTCACCATCTGCTCACGGGCGGTTGCCTCAACCGCTACTGACGCCTCTTCACGAGTTCTGAATTCGGGAGATAAGGCGATACAACCGACACGGCCAACGGGGCTGCTGCTGCGTTTCAATTCCAGATACAACTTCGAGGCCCTCCCCTCTTTGAAGAGTTCCCCGCATCTCGCAAGATCACCCCGCAACTCAGGAGGAATAATCGCCTTCCACCGAAGGGTCAGGGCCCGGTGGATACAGACCGCAACGCCGATGAAGGAACAGGCCGCAATGAAGGCCATGAAAACCCCGCCGGAGATCAGGAAATCCCACACTTTTTCGTTGATGCTTGAGTCCAACATGGTCGTTTGGCCGATTCAGTAAATGATGATGTCGTATTGGATGACGAGCCCCTGAGACCCGACTGATTTCGCCACATCCTCCGGCATCGGAGGGAGCTTTGCCTCCCGAATCGCTTTAAGAGAAAACTCGGCCAGAATGGCATTGGCCTCATTCTTCGTAATTTGCAAGTTCTTCACCCCGCCATTTGCCTCCACCGTGAACTCGATTTTCAGAATCCCCCAGGTCACGAACTCGCCATTCTCCTGACGATAGCGATGCCAGGTCGAGGAGATCGCGTCCCTCACCGCTTTTTTATACCGACCCAGGGCGGTCTCTTCGGCATCGACCGCATTTTGACCGGCGCGGGCGAGACTTCCGTTGATCACATTCTGGCGCTCCTCGGGGCTGAACCCGCTCGAAAAGAGTCCGTCATCGGCGGATTTTAATGCCATCTCTTCATTCGCGGAGAGCTCGGCAGCTTTCTCCCCCGGTTTCGATTCCGGAGCTGCCGCCACCTTCTCCTGAACTGGATCCGCGGCTTCCCCCTTTCCATTCTCTTCTCCCCTGGGAGCCGCCGTGCGATCCCTTTCGGCCGACATGGTTCCGGGGACCGTGGAATCAGAAGGTCCCGAAGGAAGGACAAAGCTTCGCTGCACCGAACTCTCCGGAGCGTTCCCCGGTTCATCAGAAAGTGGAATTTCCACCCCTTCGTTCAGACCCGGCGGCCGGCTCATGTTATCACCGATTCTCTCTTTCGGAAGCTCCGTTGCTCCCTCAATACTTTCGCTATCCTCGCCTTTCTGAACCTGGTCCGAAGAGGGTATTCCCGTCGCTGACCGGGCTCCGGAGCTGGAGGAAACCGGACTCGCCGCCTGTCCTCCGGGGGGCATACCTGGACTGAGCTTGTCTGGAGGACTCGATGCCTCCGAAGGCGTCTCATTCAGACGCCCCTCCACAAATTCGCGGTTCTGGAGGGTGAGATTCGGGATTGGGCTGTCGCCCTCAAGCGTCGGTACCCTCTCGCCCGGCAGCATCTTATCCGGCTGAATCTCGGTGGCGGCGGTCGTGTTTCGATCCGACTCAAATCGGGCCTTTTCCGGCGCCTCACTTTCGGGCCGGTTCAAATCGGTCGATATGAAGGGCCGGGATTCAGGGACAGGAGCCTCAGTCGTCACCTGCTCCATAAGATCACTCATCATAATCGTGACTTCCTGCGGCGCTTCAGGCTCGGGAGGATTTCCGCCCCTCAGGGAAGAACTGGCCTCTCTGGTGCTCAGAAGCAGAAACACGAGAAAAAGCAGAAGCACATGGGCGACAAAAGCACCCGAAAGACTGGCAAAAACTTTCTGCTGCTCCGACATGAAAAATGACGAAAAACTAAAGCGTTTTCCTCGCGAAATGAAAGAGGTATTGCTGGGCATAACCCGCATTCGGTCCGAAATACCGGCTCGCCCAGGCCTGCAGTTTTGCTCCTCTTATCCGTTTGCGGTAGTGCTCACGGAGGATGCGCTCGATCCACACATCAATTGGGAAGGCCTGCCATCGTCCCGCTCCGAAGAGCAGGGCACAGTTGGCAATTTTTTCTCCCACTCCGTGAAGTTGCATGAGTTCGATGCGGGCAAGGTCCGGATTGGCCTCCGCTTCGATGCCCTCGATATCAACCTCCCCTGCAGCGAGCGCCAGGGCGGCAAGGTGCAGCGACTTCGCCCGATAACCGAGGGAACACCCTCTCAGTGCCTCCTCTCCTGCCGCCGCCAGAGCAGCCGGCTCCGGATAGGAATAAAACACTCGATCACCAAACGAATACTCGACTCCAAAACGCTGCCTCAAGGTCATCGAAATCGCACGAATATGGGCCACCTGTTTGAGCGAAGAGGTGATAAAGGTGGCAAGGCATTCCCACATCGGCTGACGGGCAATTCGGAGTCCCGGACAATAGGCGATCGCCTTTTCCAGAACGGGGTCATTTTCCGGAAAGGTGGCGTGAATTTCCGACACGCAATGATCCAGACCGAAATAGCGTGAAACCCGCTCTCTGTCAGGAGTGAAAGTCACGACCTCCCCGCTCTCCCGTTGCGCGATAAAGGACGGAGGAGCGTTTCCGATGCAACCGGCAAAACCGCTCAGATCGCCCCATTCGTAGGGCTCCCAATGGAAGAGCTGACCGGACTTCATGGTGTCACGGAGGGAAAAAATCCCATCGTAAGGCACATTCACGAGATCACCGTTCGACATCAGCGCAGCCTGCCAGATCAACTCACAAAAAAGCTGAGGCTTCCAAGCTCCGCGGCAAGATCAACATGATTCACGACCACTTCGTCAGGCACAGTGAGGACGGTGGGAGAAAAGTTGAGAATCGCCTGAACTCCGGCCTTTACCAGAATATCGGCTACCCCCTGTCCGGCCGATTCGGGGACGGCGATAATTGCCATGCGAACCCCGTGCGCGCTAACGTAACGCCCCATGTCCCGGACGTCATAGACGGGAACGCCCATCTGCTCGGTTGTCGCTTTCACGTTGGCGGGCTCCGCATCGAAGGCGGCAATGATCTCGAATCCCTCCTTACGAAATCCGCTGTATCGCAGCAAGGCCGACCCCAGGTTGCCCACCCCGACCATCACAACGGGTTGGAGCATGGTAAGGCCCATGACCCCGGAGATCGCGTTTGAAAGCGTCGCCACGCTGTAGCCCAATCCACGAGTTCCAAACTGGCCCACATGGCCGAGGTCCTTGCGCAACTGAGTTGACTTCACTCCGGCAGCCCGGGCAAGGTCCTCGGACGAAACCGTGTCTACCTCTTGGTCAATCAGCTTCTGCAAGCTTCTCTGGTAAAGAGAGAGCCGGTAAACCGTTTTTCTGGGAATATCGAGTTTTTCCAAATTCGCAGGAGTTTGAGAATGATACACGAATCCGAAGAATTCGTCACCTTTTAGACGCACCGGAGGCAGAGATGTTATCACTTTTCCGGAAAAACTGCGATTTCCTTGATAACTCGTTCAATTTCAGACCCTAAATATCGACATTTCGCAGTGAACCCGAAGCGACTTCACCCTCGCGAACCACGACACGATCGAGGCTGGCGCCCGCACTAACCTTCGCATCCGCCCAAATGACGGACTCCCGGATCACCGCCCCCCGACCGAGATGAGCCCGCGGCCCGACCGTTGAAAGAGAATCAATGATCACATCCGCCTCGATCAGGGCCTCTGAAGAAATGCGTTCGAAGGGAACAGTTCCATAGCGGGGAAAGCCCTTTTCCGGGAGTGCCAGAGCCCCGAGATAGGCGTTCCGCTCACCGAGATCACTCCACTCCCCTTCATCGACGACAACGCCTCCGATCCCCACCCCCACTTTGATTGCCTCCAGAATCGGGAGGATCACCGACTCGATCCTGCCCGGTTTCAGGAAGGGTAAGAACCGGGGGGAGACAAGATAGATGCCGGTGAACTGATAGCGGTGCGGCCAGTCGGGAGCGAGCACGCCGCGTAGATCAACCACTTTCCCGGTCTCGGGATCGTATCCGACACGAAGTTCATCCCCCGTGGATCTCAGCAGCATGGTAACGGCATCACCGGATCGCAGGTGTGCCTCCATTGCCGGACCGAGCGGCAGATCGGTCAGGATATCCCCATTGTAGACGATAAAGGAGTCCTCCTCGGGTAACCAGTCGCGCAGATTGTCAATACCACCGGCGGTATCGAGCAGGATCGGTTCGTGGCGGAATAGGATCGGCCGGCCGTGATACGAGTTCTCCGGGAAAGCTCGAGCGTAGGCCTCCGGGCAGTGATGGGTATTCACCGCAAACCCGCTGATGTTGAGATCGATGATGAGATGATCAAACGCAAAGCTGATGAGGGGCCGATTCCCCACCGGCACCAGCGGTTTCGGAAGGGTCTCCGTCAGGGGGCGTAGGCGGGTCCCCAAGCCCGCCCCGAGAATAAAGGCCTTAGTAATCTCTCCCATATCGGCCCAAAGTTGCCGCATTCATCCTTGAATCAAGTGCGTTCCTCCTCCTTCCCCCCGCAAATCCGGATGCCTCCCGATTGCGGCAGGCGCGATTGTGCGCCACCTTCACCCCATGGCTTTTCTCATTAACGGCAAACGCATCGACGACGAAGTAATCGAAGACGAGTTCGAATCGATCAAAGAACACTACCAGAGTCTCGGCGAAGTGGTCTGTTGTGATCGTGACGAGGAGTTCCGCACCTACGCGACCGACAACGTCATCAACCGCACGCTCCTTGAGCAGGAGTCCCTCAGGCAATTCGGTGAAATCGCGGAGTCCGAGGTCGAATCGCGCTTCGAAGCACTTCAGGCCGAACACGGGGGCGAGCAGCACTTCTACGAAAACACCGGTTTCAACCGGGGCGACCGGAAGATGATCCTCGCCAAGCTGCGAAGCAGCCTCCTTGTGGATCGTCTCCTTGAGGCGGAGGTGCAGATTCCCGGGAAGGCGACGGAGGATGAACTCGAAACCTACTATCAGAATAATATCCAGCGTTACATGACGGGAGAAGAAGTCCGCGTCAGTCAGATTTTTATTGAACCCTCGAGCCATGATGCGGCGAGAGAGGCCTTTATCGTCCTCCGGAATCTCAGGAAGGAACTGCTGGCCGGCAAAGACTTTGACGAGGCCGCAAGGGAACACGGTTCTGACGAAGAGCGGGATATTGACCTCGGCTTCATGAAGCAGGGAGCTACCATGCCGGAAGTGGAGGCGATCACTTTCTCCATGGAGATCGGGGAGATCAGTCCCATCGTTGCGACCCACTACGGATTTCACATCTTCAAAGTAACTGATCGCAAAGATCCCGAACCCCTGCCGCGCAACGATATTCCCGATCTCGAGCAACAATATCTCAGCGAAAAACGGGCCCTAGGCATTGCCGATCTCATCGATCGCCTCAAGAGCGCCGGAAGCGTAGAAGAACTCAGGGAAGAATCGAACTGATCAATTCGCTCAGTTTCCCGCCGGCCAAAAGAGGCAGCCGCAACGGATTATCGGTGCGGCAAAGAAGAACACGCCCTCCCGAAGGAGAAAGGTTCGTGTCTTTTCGATAGGGGTCCTGAAAGATCAGCCGCAATTCACGCTTGTCGTATTGGACATAGAGGAATTCGCTGATTTCCTCAATCTCATCATCCCGCAGCCCGGAAAGAACAAATTTCTCCCCGGCCATCGGGCCTTCCGGGACAATGACACCTTCGCGAAGAAGTCTCGCCGTGGCGGCCACCCCACCCATCGAATCAGGGATAACGTGAGCCACCCCCAGCGCGGCAAGTGCGCCTGACATTTGCGAAATGCTTTTTGCGTTCTGAATCGCCGTGGTCCGCTTCGCGACCCCGCGAATATTGCTGATCGAGGGCAAAGCCATCGCCGCAATGATTCCGATCACCCCGACCACAATGAGCATTTCTACCATACTCAACGCCGCACAATGATTTCTGAAGGAGGGCCTTGTGTTCCTTGTCCTCAATTGAATATAGAAATTATATTTAACTTAACTTAAAAGATTCACTAAATGATCTTGAAATAGCAATAAAGTTAAGGCATCCTAAATTACCCGCAATTTCATATTTTTCAAAAATATTTTGGCTCTTCCGAAACAAATGGAGATCTCCCGGCCGCATGCTCCTCTCCTCCGAATACTGGCTGGATTGCTCATCGCCCTGCCTTTTCTGGCGATCTCCCAGACCGAGGTCAGCCGGATCCGGTTTACAACTCTCTCGAAATCCACCCCCGGGGGATTGAAATCCGACCTCGTTCGTGATCTGACGCAGGATCTTAGCGGTTATCTCTGGCTGGCCACCGATCGGGGGCTGAGTCGTTTTGACGGCTGGGAAACCAATCACTATTTCCACGATCCCGACTCACCGGACAGTCTCAGCAGCGACCAGCTAACGGCGGTTGCTACCACCCAGAAGACAAAGGGAACCGTCTGGGTCGGGACTTCCTCAAGCGGCCTTGTTCAGTTCCATCAGGACAGTGGAAACGCCACCCGGATCAAGAAAGGCAGCGTTCCCGGTGGCGAGCTTCTCAGTGACAGCATTGTAGCTCTCGCCATCTCGAATGATCAGTTTCTCTGGATCGGAACCGACGCCGGCCTCAATGTCATGAACTTGAGCAGCGGAAACATCTCCGTTGCCGAGGGTCCTCTGGGAAGCGCCGGCATTGCCTCAATTACCAACATCGGGGAGAACGAAATCTGGGTGGGAACCGCGGCCGGGGAACTCTATCAGTGGAAAAACAAGGAAAATGCCTTTGCCAAAATCTGGACCACTTCGGTGCCGGTCAACTCGGTCGCCCTCGACGCCGAGAACCGCATTTGGATCGGGACTGGAGGCTTGGGGCTCTTCTCTTATGCTCCCGGAAGCGGCAACGAACCGGTGAACCATCCCGTCGAAGGCAAAAACATCACCTCGCTCTTTGTCGATTCGAACGGCGACCTCTGGGTGGGCAGCATGAGCGGCCTCGCTCTCTTTGATCGCGAGAACGATTCGTTCATCCATTTTGTAAATACGCCGAGGCACGCCGACAGTCTCACTGACAATCATGTGTCCTCCATTTTTGAAGATCACTCCCGCATGTTGTGGATATCGACCTTTGGAGGAGGCACGAGCCGCTTCAGTCTCGACCGGCAGTGGTTTTCACACATCCGCTTCAACCCCGACCGGAAAGATGGCCTGCCCCACTCCTCCGTTCGCTCATTCGCCAGGACCCGGGACAAAAGCATCTGGATTGGGACCAGCGAGGGACTCACCCAATGGAACACCCGGGATGATCGTTTCCAGCCGCTTTCAAACACCGAGGCCGAGTTCAGACCCGACGTAAACGACCTGCTTTACGATCAGCAGGACAATCTCTGGATCGCGACCCGCGGCACCGGCCTTTACCGCCGCGGGAGCGACGGCATCACGACCGCTTTTCGTCACTCTTCCGATGACGCGGGCTCGATTGGTCATGACAATATCTCCGCGCTCCTTCAGAATACCGAAGGCGTCCTCTTCGTCGGAACAAGCGGAGCCGGACTTTATCGATACGACCCCGGACAACAGACCTTTAATCGGATAAAGGCGGAATCCGGGAAAGCGGTCGATTTTATTACTGACCTTTCCGAGGACTCCAACGGGCACCTCTGGATCGCCGGAAAATCCGACTCGTTTCTTCTTCGAAAAGGTAGCGCCGAACTGACAGATCTGGCGACTGCCTTTCCGAACGCGGAAAAGCAAACCAGTCAGCGGGTCACGACCATCCTACCCGACTCAAACGGGATCGTATGGATCGGCACTCTTGACGCCGGTCTCGACCGCTTCAACACCGTCACCGGTGAAATTTCAAATTTCAACAGTGCGGTCAACGGTCTGCCCGACGACATGATTCTTTCCCTGATCAAGGACGAAAGCAACTTCCTCTGGGTTGCTACCGGAACCGGTATCGCAAGACTGAACGCGATGCAGAACGAGTTTCGCATCTTTTCCGAGGAAGACGGATTGCAGAAAGAAGGATTTAATTCGGGAGCGGTGTCCAAAGATGAGAAAGGACGACTTTTCTTCGGCGGCAGAGATGGATTCAACATCATCGATCCTGCCAACCTGCCGACGATGCCGCGCACTCCCAACCCTATCCTGACAAGTTTCGAATACTTCGGAGAACAGGTCATCCCGAAGGAGGGAGGAATCCTCGAACGCGAAATCGCCGCCACCGACGAAATCCGGATTCCCTTTGATGAACGTGTCCGCTTTGCCATCCGCTTCGCCAATCTCGATTACCGCTTCCCGAATCGCGGATATTTCCGCTATATGCTCGAGGGTTACGAGCAGGGATGGCAAATCGCTGAAGATGACCGGAGGGCATCTTACTCCAACCTCCCCCCGGGCAAGTATCGCTTTATGGTCCAAAGCTCGATCGACGGCCGGGAATGGCCCGACGTGGGGGCAAAAGTCCGCATCGTAATCAATCCCCCCCTCTGGCAGACCTGGTGGTTCCGCTCCCTCGCCCTCGCCCTCCTCATTCTAGGAACCGTCGTCATTACAAAAATCACCATCCGGACGAGGGTAAAACAACTGGAACGGCGAGAGGAAATGCTGCGAGCCCAACGGGACAAGGCCGAGGCCGCACTGGCCCGGCAGTTACAGAACCGGATGCTCCTTGATAAGACCACCAGAAACCTCCAGAGCGATGTCCCTGACGATCAGATCCTGAGTGATGCTCTCCAGCAAATCACCGTGGAGTTTCAGGCCACCCATTGCCTCGTCCATCGTCTCGTAAGTATAGAGGGAGAAGACGGCGGGACCAGCAACCACCTCAAGCAAATCGGTTACTGGGAAACCCAGCGAGGCTCCATTCAATCCATCAAGCCAACCCTATGGATGGAGGATCTTCTCGTAAAAAGAATTCTTGAAGCGCGGACCGTACTTTCCGTTTCCAATCCTCTGGAGATCCCCGATTCCCTCCGCGCCTCATTTTCTCCGAACGAGCCCGTCTCACTGCTTGCGGCAAAGACCAGTTTCCTCGACAACGCGAATGGACTTATCGTGTTGCTGCGCGTCGGAAACAACTCTCCCTGGACTGAAGACGACTTCAAACTCCTTGAGGCGCTTACAGGGCAGTTCGGGATCTCGATCGCTCAGATCAGCACCTCGGAAACCGAAGAGAGATATCACCACCACCTTGAAGAAGCCCGGCACCTCGCCGAGGTGGCGAACCGTGCAAAAAGCGACTTCCTCGCAAAGATGACGCATGAGCTGCGGACGCCCTTGAATTCCATCATCGGATTCTCCGAGATTCTGGGAGAAGACAAAACCCTGAATCCGAAGCAGCGCGAAACGCTCGACATCATCAACAACAGCGGGGAACACCTTCTCGACGTCATCAATGAGATTCTCGATCTCTCCAAGATCGAAGCCGGGAAAATGGAGAAAAACGAGGAGACCTTTGAATTCCTTCCCCTCCTCGGATCGGTCTACGAGATGCTTTCGCTTAAGGCCGAGGCAAAACGGATCGCCTTCAATTTCTCCGCCCAGTCGAATCTGCCGGTAGAGATCATCTCCGACCGCAGCAAGCTTCGCCAGATCCTTATCAACCTGATCGGAAACGCCATCAAGTTCACCGCCCAGGGAGCCGTTTCACTCACCATTTCTTCCAAAGAAATCTCGGCACCCGAACTTGTCGAGGGACGCCTCCGCCGGGGTATCCGGCTTCATTTCGAGATCCGTGACACCGGTCGCGGAATCCGCGAGGATGAGATCGAAAATCTCTTCGAGCGCTATTCCCAGACCGAAAGCGGCCGACGTTCGTCCGAAGGCACCGGCCTGGGTCTCCCCATCGCGCGCAGTTTTGTGCAAATGCTTGGAGGTGATATCGAGGTCACTTCAGTATTCGGAGAAGGAACCACTTTCCGCTTCAGTATCGAGTGTGACGAACTCGCTCCCGCCAAGACCGAAGCCCATCATCTTGGCATTACCCTGAACGAAAAAACCGCGCAACGTATCTCCGGATTCACTTCGCCGCACCGGGAGGTTCGGATTCTCATCGCCGAGGATCAGCCCACCAACCGTCTTCTTCTCAAGCGTATCCTCGGCAAAGCCGGATTTGTCCTCGCCGAGGCGGAAAACGGCCAGGAAGCCGTCGACAAATGGAATGAGTGGCATCCACACCTCATTCTCATGGACGAGGATATGCCGGTTAAAAAGGGCAGCGATGCCACCCGGGAAATCAAGTCACTCGCGACCTCCGAAAATGATCCCATCATCATCTCACTGACCGCCTACGCGCTCGAGCAGGCCAAACTCAGCGCGCTCGCAGCGGGTTGCACTGACTTTGTCGCGAAGCCGTTCCGCTCTCACGAACTCTTCTCGGTGATTTCGAAACACCTCGGCCTCGAATACACCTTCAACGAAGCTGCCTGAGGAAAGCCGGATCAGCGCATGTCAGGTCCCCTGACCTCGTACTGGCCGGCCACTTTTTCCTTGATGCAAGGTACGCTTGCCTCGACCCAGACCGCAAAGTGATCGCTCGCCTTGTGGGCGGCAAAGGCCTCACGATCGGTGTAGAGTTCGTAGATCGCAAACTTGGTTGGATCATCAATGTGCTGTGACCACTCCCACTTCAGGCAATCGGGTTCATGAATCGAATGGGCCTGATTCCCCTCAAGGGCGGCGATCATCTCATTCACTTTGTCGGGATGGCTGGTAAGGTTGACAACAACAGCAAGCATAGTCGCCGGAGATAGGGCAGATGCGGCGCGAGTGCAAGGGCTTTCCACCCCCACAACAAGACTACATGTAAGTCCCGGCAGGGGAACATACCCTGTCCGGTGTTTCATCTAAGCCTCTTTACGCATTCCTCGATTCGGCTTTTCCGGGCGCGGGCGAGGTAGATGATTGCAAATACCGATCCGGCAATGCCGCCGAAATAGCTCGCGTTATGAATGTAGGCGACGGTCATGAAGGACGGCGAGTCCACTACCCCGAGAGATGCCGTGAAATCGAGCCAACTCTCATCATAACCGGTCATCCGCCTCCACCAACCCCAGACCCAGCCGCCCAGCGCGGTGAGGAAAGACACAAGAAAAACGATCCCAAAGGCGAGCATCATTTCGCGCAAGGGAGCGGTCCGCTTTTCATAAAATAGGCTGACCCGCGAGAGAATCCATGCTGTCATCGCCCCGACCCACCAAGTCGCAAGGAATCCAATAACACCGGCGAAAAGACGCGGCGAATTGTTCTCAGGCCTGGCATAGGCAAACTGGTCAAACTTCAGCTTCGTGAAGTATTCCGGCGAAAGGGAGTACGTAAACTGGTCATGTAAGATCCCGTAAAGCCCCCCTGCGATCGCTCCGAGTAAGGTCAAGCCGAGCATTCCCGGCAACTCCCTCATTGGAAAATCCGGGTAGAGAAGCCGGCGGATCCAGTCCTGAAGCTTCATGACTGGATGGTCGGATGTGGACGAGCAAAAACTCAGAACCCCAACCCTGGAGGCAATCCGAGCCCTGCCGTCAGTTTGCCCATCTCCGCCTGGCTCATGGCTTTACCCTGTTCGATGGCCTGCTTCACGGCACTGAGGACGAGGTCCTCGAGAATCTCGACATCCTGCGGGTCAACCACGGCCGGATCAATCTTGATGGAGATCACATCACCGGCCCCGTTCGCCACAACGGTGACCTTGCCGCCCGCCACACTCGCCTGAACCTGCTTCGAGGCCAGTTCCTCCTGCATTTCGCCCATTTTTTTCTGCATCTGCTGGGCCTGCTTCATCATCTTCGCAATATTCATCGGTCTCTTTCGTGGGGGTTGCTGGTTATGTAAATGTCAGGATTTTATCACTCGGGCTTCGAAGACCTGAAGGGCCTCCTGAATGAGGGGATCTTTCTTAAAGTCCTCCTTCGCGACAGGAGGTTCGGAAGCGGCTTCCGTTACGGGTTCCGGCTGAGAAGCTGCACCTGCCCCCGCCTCAACCGATCCCGCGTCGGGACTGCCCGGTTCAACCTCTTCCTCCTCAATGACCATTTCAATGGGCTGGAGATCGGCCCTGACCTCTATGGCGAGTCTCAAGGGGACCGCCGAAAGGGCATTGATCTGATCCGCGATGTCACTTTCGTAGCGCGAAAGCGATTCCCGGAAAAAGCGTTGCTCCGAAGAAAATCCGATGACAAAAATGCCGCTCTCCTGGCTGATAAATCGTGCTGCCGTCAACCAGGTCTCAAAGAGCGGACGCGTCGTGATCAGAATCGTTCTGGCGGCATCCCACAAGGCTTCCCCCTCAAGTGAGCCCCGGACAGGACTCACCGGCTCGGGATCCCGTGCAGGTTCCGACGGCTTCGCGACCGGCTGCCGTTCGGCACTCTCTTCGGTCCGGTTCTCTTTCGAGGACTCCCGGCTCTTGAAGGCGTCGACGAGCGAACCACCCGACATCTCCCCGTCCTCACTTTCCCGCGGACGCGGAATCTCTGCGGATGAATCGGATCCGGATGGCACGGGTCCGGATGCCACGGGTCCGCTGGCCGGTGGCAAGGCCGAAGGAATTTGACCCGCTGCGCCTGCCGCTGAGGAAACCAGGGCAATCACGTCATCGAGATTGGCCTCACCGATGGCCTGAATCGCTTTGATGACTCCCACTTCAAAATGAAGCTTTTTGTTCACCGCCCACTTCATCCGGGCATCGGTCTCGGCAAGCAGATCGATCGTCTTGAGCAGGCGATTGGTGTCGATCAATCCGGCCTGCTCCTTGACTAACTCCCGCACCTCGGCGGGCAGTTCACTGCCTCCGGAGGCAGGGTCTACCTTCATGACGAGGACATTGCGAAAATGCCCGATGAGATCCCCCAGCAATCGGGAAAGGTCTTTTCCCGCCTCGGCCTGTCCGTGGACATAGTCGAGCCCACCGGCGTTATCCCGCCGGATGATCATTCCACCAAGCGAGGCGATCGATTCGGCGGAGTTAAACCCGAAAATCTCGAGAACATTGGATTCCTCGATGCGCTCACCGCAAAAGGCGACGAGTTGATCGAGCATGGACTGGGCATCCCGCATCCCGCCCTCGGCCCCTCGGGCAATGGCAAAGGCCGCCGGTTCGCTGAGTGATAATCCCTCCTCCCCCGCAATGTGGAGGAGATGTTTCGCGATGATCTCCGTCGGAATTCGTCTCAGATCAAATCGCTGGCAACGGCTGATGATGGTCGGCAGAATCTTCTGCGGCTCCGTTGTCGCAAAAATGAACTTCACGTGAGGTGGTGGCTCCTCGAGCGTCTTGAGCAGGGCGTTAAACGCAGCCGTCGAAAGCATGTGAACCTCATCGATGTAATAGATGCGGTATTTGCCGGAACTCGGGGCAAACTGCACCGTCTCCCGGAGATCCCGGACGTTATCGACCCCGTTGTTGGAGGCTCCGTCGATCTCGAGCACGTCGAGGCTGTTGCCTTCCCCGATCTCTTTGCAGATCGGATCATCAGGATCAAAATCAGCGCTCGGTCCGCCAGGGCAATTGAGCGCTTTGGCAAGGATACGGGCAGTCGAGGTCTTCCCTGTCCCCCGCGGCCCGACAAAAAGGTAAGCCTGGGCGATACGGTCCTGGGCGATCGCATTCCGCAGGGTCTGCACGACATGATCCTGCCCCAGCACGTCATTGAAGGTGCGGGGACGATACTTTCTAGCAAAAACCTGGTAACTGGAACTCACCCCCCCACTTTAGAGAAGAATCGGCGAAGGAAAACGAAGAATCGCAGAATTTTCACGACTACAATGAGGTCTTGCTTATACTGCGCCAATCCCTAAAGCTTATCGGAACGCTCCATGGGATTTTTTCAACGCCTTTTTGGTCTCAGGCTGACTAACCCGACCGTGGGATTCCCGCCGCTTTCGCCCTCCTTCCGTCTCACCTGGGACAGCGGGAGCCATCGTCTCAATGGCATCGCCTTCGGCGCCTCGGTGGCCGACCTCACCCCGCTCGGACCGTGCGACAAGTTCAAGGCGGTCAACGAGCACTTTTCAGTCTTTACTTACCTATCCCTCGGTCTCGAACTCTCAATAGGATTCAGCGGGCTTGCCTACATCGAATTTTTCCTCGAAAACGACAATCCGGATGAAATCCCGCCCGGGATGCGTTGCGCCCGTCCCCTCATCGAGCCTGGCGGAGTGGAATTAACGCCCGAGACCTCACCTCATGACCTCACCGACCAGTTCGGAGAACCCGAGGCCGGTTCTCAGAGCGACGAAGAGATCGTGGTGCTCTACCGCAGCGGCTCCATTCTCTACGAGCTCTGCGTGTCGCGCTCGGGTCGGCTCAAGGGAGTCGATATTTCCGATACGAACATCTAGCTGCGAAGCAGTCCCTACTCCCCTGACCCGCGATGGCGCTTGAAACGTGCGAGTGTCTCATCGCGCTCCGTTTTGTGATCGACGAGGGGAGCGACATAGTCGGCGCATAGCCGCGCCCCGCCCTCAGGTGGAGATTGAAAACGTTTCGGATCGACTTTTGCGAGTTCGGGGAGCCAGCGTTTGATGTACTCTCCCCGGGCGTCGTAAGTCGCGGTCTGGGTCCAGGGATTCTGAATACGAAAATAGGGCGCTGCGTCCGCCCCGGTTCCGGCCGACCATTGCCAGCCGCCGTTGTTGTTCGCTATCTCCCCGTCGAGAAGATGCTGCATGAAGTGCGATTCACCATGACGCCAGTGGATATGTAGATCCTTGGTCAAAAACATGGCCGTGATCATCCTGACCCGATTGTGCATGTAGCCGGTCTCACGCAGTTGCCGCATTCCCGCGTCAACAATGGGAAAGCCGGTCCGGCCATCCTTCCACCGTTCGAATTTGTCATCCGTCGCGGGATCATCCCATTCCAATCCCCGCCAGTCCGGGTTGAAATCGGTCTCGAGGACCTCAGGAAAATGATAAAGGATTGCCATGAAGAACTCCCGCCAGGCGAGCTGTTTCTGGAAGGCCTGGATCGAAGTCCGTTCCGCGTTTGAACCAGCCGTCGCGAGGGCATTCTGCGAACGATGAAAGACCTCTCTCACCGAGATCGTGCCATAACGAAGATCGGCCCCGAGACGGGAGGTGGCATCGGCGGCGGGATCATTCCTCGTCTCGGCATAGGATGAAATCGACGACTCCATGGCTTTCGCGAGCCGCGCCCGGGCCGCCTTTTCTCCAGGCTCCAAAGAGAGTGGTCCGGAAAACTCCAATCCCCAGTCACTGACCGTCGGAATCCTGCCGGCCTCAATCGAACCCGGGGTTCGCATTGAACGAACAGTCTCCACCGGAGCTGTTTTCTGAAGAGAAAACCATGTCCTCGAGTAGGGAGTATAAACCTTGTAGGGATTCCCGGATCCGGTCAAAACTTCGTGTGGTTCATGCAAGACAAGATCCTGATAGTCATGAAAATTGATCCCTTTTTCACGACAAAGCTCACGTATTGATCTCTCGACCTCTCTGCCATAGGGATCGGGGTCCCGATTCCAATAAACGGCTTCCGCCCGACTCTCATCGATCAGTTTCTCCAGTTCCTCCCGCGCGGCCCCTTTCCGGAAGACGAGTCGGCCCCCTGCATGAGAGATGTTTCGCGAAAGCGATTCCAGACAACCACACAAAAATGCCTGCCTTCCCGACCCGGTCCAGTGGTGAGTGCCCTTCCAGGTGCTCGAAATATAGACCGGAATCACGTCAAGTGATTCGGAAACAGCTCTCTGCAGGGCAACATTGTCAGAGAGGCGCAGGTCGCGGCGGAACCAGTGAATAGCGGTCTTGTAGCGGGTCATGAGAATTGAGGATCATACGTCAGGCCGGTCAATCCGGACGGGCAATTCCATCTCAGCACGGGTTCCCGCTGCCAGCTTGACAGGCGATGCCTTGTGCCTTACCTCAAAGGATCAAGTTTCCCCCCATGAACATGCGCCGTTTCATCCCCATCACCGCTATGCCCTCCCTCGGGTTGCCCGGTCGCGGTCTGTTCTGAAGTCGTCCTTGCCGTTCCTCTTCTTTCCAGGCCCGCCGGACGACTCCTGCGGGCTTTTTTGTTTTTGAGCAACAGGCGCCCCCGTTTCTGATCCCCCGTTTTCCTCTCAATGCAATTACTCACGACACGCTCCCTCATCCGCGAAGGCCGCGGAACTCTCCTGCTCGCTTTTCCGCTCATCTTTGGCCAGGTCAGCCAGATGCTCGTTGGTCTGTCCGACACGCTCATGATCGCCCGACTTGGCGTGGTCCCGCTCGCGGCCTCGACTTTTGCCAATACGATTCTATATCTGCCGCTAATGCTGGGAATCGGAATGACCATGGCGGTCTCGATCCGGGTATCCCAGGCGCGCGGAGCTGCCGACATGCAAATGGCACGCGAAGCTCTCCGGAACGGTCTCTTGATCGCTTTAATCGTCGGCCTGCTGACCGTTGCCATCGCCCTGGCAGTGATTCCCTTTCTCGGATATTTCGGCCAGGAGCCCGATGTCGCCAACGCCGCCGGTCACTACTTTCTGATCGTCGCGATCTCAATGATTCCCGCGATCGGATGTATGGCGGTCAAGAACCATGCCGACGCAATGAATCATCCCTGGCCGGCATTCTGGATCATGCTCGGTGGAGTGGCGCTGAACGTTCTCCTGAATTGGATTCTGATCTGGGGAAAACTCGGCGCTCCGGCTCTCGGCCTCGAGGGTGCGGGAATCGCCACGCTGCTCGCGCGCCTGACGACCCTCGCCGCCCTCATTTACTGGTGCCGCGACTCAAGGACAATGCACGACTGGGTCCCCCGTCACTGGTTCAAGCGCCCCCACGGTCCCTCGATCCGCTCACTGGTGCAGGTAGGACTTCCCGCCAGCCTGCAACTACTCGCCGAGGTGAGTGCGTTCGTCGTTGCGACGATGATCATCGGGACGCTTGGTAAAATTTCCCTGGCCTCTCATCAGGTCGCCATTACCTGCGCCGCAACGGTTTTCATGGTGCCCCTCGGACTCTCCATGGCCATGACCGTGCGCATCGGTGAGGCATGGGGAGCAAACACAAGGGAGCGCCTGCGGCCCCTGGCCGTGAGCGGATGGCTCATGGGCGCCACCTTCACCATTCTCAGCGCGCTTACCGTGCTGTTTTTTCCCGATGTCATCGCCGGATGGTTTGTTACCGAAATCGAAGCCAGAGCCCTCGCCGCCTCCCTCCTCGTGATCTCGGCGGCCTTTCAATTCGGTGACGCGATGCAGATCATCTCCATGGGCGCGCTGCGAGGTCTTGACGATGTTACGGTTCCCGCCTGGCTTGCTGTCTTTGCTTACTGGGTCATCTCGATCCCGATCGGCTGGTGGCTCGCCTTTGAAATGAAAATGGGCGCTCCGGGAATGTGGTGGGGAATCACGATCGGACTGACGTTGACCGCAATCATGTTAGGCATCAGACTCTGGCGCAAAACCACGATCGCCACCTGAATCATTCCAGTTCAGAGGCCTCCGGGAGGGAGCCCTGTCTTCTCATAGGTGATCTCATCCGGGGCAATCGCACCTCCGGAAACAATAAAGGCCATTGCCTCATCGAGAGTCCAGTCCGTGGAGACCACGTCCTCAATCGGGACAATCTCAAGATAGCCGGAAGTCGGATTGGGTGTTGTGGGAACATAGACGGCCGCCAGCACTCTTCCGGTGGTCTTGTCAGTGAGGGTGCGGGTAACGAGCCCGACCGTTTTCATCTCCGATGACGGAAAATTGATCAGAACAACACGCTGAACATTGCCCTTTGGTTTGTCACCAAGAACCGCGATAAGCTTTTTGACTGATCCGTAGATCGTCTTCACAAAAGGGATGCGATGAAAGACACCCTCGAAAAAGCTGAAGAGGCGACGACCGATAAAATTCGTGGTAAACCAGCCAAGAAGAAAGAGACACGCAAGAACAAGGATGACTCCAACGATCGAGAGGGTCGTCTTACTGTCGAGAATGTTTGCGATAAGCGGATACTCGGGACCCACCAGCTTCGCGAGCCCTTCGAAGAGCGGAGTGCCGATCCCCGAGAGCAAATTGAAAAGAAAGGATAGCACCAGCCAGGTAATCCAAAGCGGAATGATCGAAATCAACCCGGTGAGGAAGTAGCGCTTGAGTGTTCCGTGCTGGCGGAATTCGTTGCTGGAAACGGGATCTGTCATTGGAATCTCACTTGCCTGCAACCCTGCCACAGACGAGCAGGCCTTACAAGAGGGTCAGGACAGCACGTTCCAGGCTCCTGCCCGGAAAGAATCGACCGATTCCTCCGATCCAGTCGGATCAAGGACCGCCAGATTCCGGTAAAAACCCCCGAGGACCCGGGGACCCGTAGTTCCCTCATCCTGACAATCTGAGACTTTTTGGCTTGAAAGAAACCGAATAATGTCCGTTCCTCTGCACGAGCGTTTCTTATGAGTGATCCAACCTCTCAAGACCCCAACAGCAACCTGCCTGATGGAATCCCGGCTCCACCGCCCCCGAGGCCGCATATTATCGATACAGCGAACTCCGGGCCGACCTATGCCTTTGGAACCACTGAAACAAAAGCTGGAAAGAAAAAGAAAGAACGCACTCACCCAACCGACCCCTACGAACCATTGAAAAAGAGAAGAGGCTGTGGAGGATGTTGTGGCTGTCTCGGAGGCAGTCTATTGCTTATTGTCATACTCTTCATCGGACTGGTAGCGGCGGTTGCCTATTACGGGCCCGGACGATTCGTCAAGGACGGCTATACCGTCGTTAACCTGGCAAACACGGATGGCCGGGTCACAACTGCCCCCACTGAACCAACTGTCTATATCGGCAACTTTATCAACTACAGTGCCGGGGTCACCGAGGTTCCCATCGCCATCATTGGTCAGGAGGTCATCATTAGTGGAACATTCTTGAAGGATGTCAGTATAACCGGCGCGAAGGTTACAGCCCTCGCCAACTCCAGTTTCGCCGGCGATCTTGAAGTATTTGCCGCCGACTTTACTGATAAAGGCATTACCCTGACCGGCGAACTGAAGGGCCGGGTCATGCGCAGCCTCCAATAATTGACACCATGGTTGAAATCAACGCCGTCTACGAGGGAAACCTCCGCTGCTCCGCCACCCACGGCCCTTCAGGATCGAGCATCGAAACTGACGCACCCGTGGACAACTGCGGAAAGGGAGAGCGCTTCTCACCAACTGATCTAATGGCCTCCTCACTCGGCGTCTGCATGATGACTATCATGGGAATCTTTGCGGAGCGTAACGAGATCAACCTCACTGGAACCAGGGTCCGGGTCCTGAAGGAGATGACTCCCGAACCCCCTCGAAGGATAGCACGTCTCACCATCGAAATGACGGTCCCCCTGTCCGCCGATCATCCAAAGGCAGGTGCAATCGAAAAGGCCGCGATGAATTGCCCCGTTTTTCTCAGTCTCCACCCGGACATAGAGAAGCCGGTCACCTTCAACTGGGTAGGCTGAAAGCTAAAACGCAAAATGGCTAAAAGCTAAAGAGCTTTACGTCATTACTTCCCGAATCGGATCCGCTCCCTCGACTCCGACGAGTTTGTGATCCAGTCCGCCGAAGAAAAAGCTGAGCTCATTCGGGTCCAGCCCCATGAGACTGAGAATGGTGGCGTGGAGATTTTTCACATGGAAGCGATTGTCTACGGCCATGGCACCGAGTTCATCTGTCTGGCCGACTGAGACGCCTCCTTTGATGCCACCACCGGCCATCCACATGGTGAATCCGTAGCTATTGTGATCGCGCCCGGTTCCCTTCTCGTATTCCGCCGTGGGCTGGCGACCGAACTCCCCTCCCCAGACAACGAGAGTATCCTCCAGCATACCGCGACGTTTCAGGTCCTTGAGCAATCCTGCAATCGGTTTGTCGGTCGCCCCCGCGTGAAGATTGTGATTGTCCTCGAGATCGCCGTGAGCATCCCAGTTGTGGTCGTTGTGGGCTCCGCCCGAGTAGATCTGGATGAAGCGCGTTCCCCGCTCGACAAGACGGCGGGCCAGAAGACACTTGCGACCGAAGTCCTCGGTCTCCTTGCGATCCATCCCGTAGAGTGCTTTTGTCTCTTCGCTCTCTTCCTCGACGGCGATGGCCTCGGGGGCAGTCGCCTGCATGCGATAGGCCAGTTCGTAGCTGGAGATGCGGGCGGAAAGGTTCGTGTTGTCAAAACGCGGTGACAAATGGCCGGCGTTGAGATGATTCAGCGAATCGATGAGCATGCGCTGCTCACCCGCGGCCATGCCATCGACATGCTGCAGGTTGAGGATGGGATTCCCCTGTGAGCGAAAAACGGTGCCCTGATAACTCGCCGGCATGAAGCCCGATGTCCAGTTTTTAGCCCCAGAAATAGGGCCACCACTCTGATCTAACATCACCACATAGCCGGGCAGGTTCTCATTGACTGACCCGAGCCCGTAGTTCACCCATGATCCCAGAGAGGGGTGCCCGCTGATGAGAGAACCGCTATTCATCATGAGCAGAGCAGAGCCGTGGATGGGCGAATCAGCTGTCATGGAGTGGACGAAGGCGATGTCGTCGACGCAGCTTCCGACGTGGGGAAAAAGGTCCGAGACGTATTTGCCGCACTCTCCGTATGGCTTGAACTTCCACTTCGGCTCGACGATGCGGCCTTCGTTCTTCTTTCCGCCGCGGCCGAAGGTTTTCACCTCGATCGTCTTCCCGTCCATTCCATACATGCCCGGCTTATAATCGAACGTGTCAATGTGGCTGGGACCGCCGTACATGAAGAGGAAAATGACGCTCTTCGCTTTCCCCCGGATCATGGGAGGACGACTCGCGAGGGGGGTTACGGCCGAAGTTGTCGCCCCCTTCAGCTCCTTAAAGAAGCCTTCACTTCCGAGCAGTCCGGTAAGGGCTAGCGCGGGGAAGCCTCCGCCCACGGTGTGCAGAAACTCGCGACGATTCACGTTTCCGCAGAAATCGGATTTGGTGCGCTTTTTCATGATCTTAGTCGAGGTAGATAAATTCATTCAGATTCAGCGTCAGCAGGGCAACCCGGTCGAGGGCCTGCACAGGAGTGAGCGAGGCATCACGCTGGAGTGACTCGTAGAATGCGGTGAGATGATCGAGCTCTTCAGGCCTGGCCGGACGCTGCAACGCGACCTGCAGCCCGTCTGCGATCTGTGCCCTCACATCTCCGCCTGACTCGCGCATCCGCTTTGCGAAGATCCGTGCCTGCTCATTGACGAAAGACGAATTCAACATCGTCAATGCCTGCGTCGGCACCGTCGTGGCAAAACGCACTGCACAGCTCGTGTCCGTGTCGGCCTGGTCGAAATCGGCGAGCATCTGATGACGGAGACTGCGCTTCACATGGACATACAGCGAGCGACGGAAATGATCCTCCGTATCTTTCGAAACCGGCCACCCCTCTCCGGGACGTGATGCCGTGGCAAGAACCTCCGCAGGAAGGGGAGGGAAAACCCACTCCCCGTGGCTTTTCAGATTGAGGCTCCCTGACACAGCCAGAATCGAATCGCGCAGTTCCTCCGCCGTGAGCCTTCGCATATCAACACGCCAGAAGTTCAGATTCCGTGGATCCTTCTCAAGATTTGCCGATTCCGGTTCTGAAGACATCCGGTAGGTGTTACTGAGGAGAATGAGGCGGTGCATTGCCTTCATGTCCCATCCTCCCTCACGGAATTGCGTCGCGAGCCAGTCGAGCAGTTCGGGATGAGTCGGCTTTTCCCCGAGATGCCCGAAGTCCGAGGTGCTCGGGGCAATCCCCCGTCCGAAATGATGCTGCCAGAGGCGGTTCACCATGACCCTTGCCGTCAGTGGATTCGCTGGATCCACGATCCACTTCGCCAGCTCAAGCCGTCGTCCCGAAGTTATCCGTTCTTCGTGCCGGACGGGTGACGCCTCCAGAAAACGCGGATCAGAACTTTTGCTTGCGAGGACGGCAGGCAGACCCGGCTTTACTTCATCGCCCGGAGCATGTGCGCTCCCCCGCTGGTGAATGTGCATTGGTCCAGGAACAGGTCCGGCTTCAGTCACCGCGTTGATCGGCATGCCCGCCGAAGCTTTGCGCCGGTTCGCCAGGTCTTCATCGAGCTTCCGGAGTTCAGCAACGAGATCTCGACCGGCCGTCTCTCTGACCTGATCAATGAACCGCTTCGATCCCGGCCCGGAGAGCAGACTCTCAACCGATCCCGTCGCGCCCGCCGCGGTGCGGAGAGAAAGATCGATGTACTGACCTCCCCCGGTCTGGCGGCAATAGACTGCGACCGAGTTGCGCCCGGTCTGGAGCACGTCGAGGGCTGACTTCGGCAGGACGATGGTTTTGTATTTTGTCGTGAATCCTTTTGCCTCGAAGATGCGGGTCCCGTTGAGGTAAACTTCGACATCCTCGTCGTGATGGATGTCGAGGATGAGAGACTCGGGCAGAGCCTTCAATCCGAAGCTCGTGCGCATCCAGATCTCGGGAGTCTTCCATTCCGTCCTGATGACCGATCCGGGTGGATTTGCCGCACCGAATCCTGACATGCCCTTAAACCACGACTTGTTCACGTAGGCAATATCGCGCCAGTCATCGTCCGGCTTCACCGTTGTGTAGGACCATTCCGATCCGGCACCTCGCGCGTCATCGATCAGAGGAGCCACCTCAGCATCTGAAGCCGCCCCTAGCAAACCGGCCTTTTCCATGATGGTCTTGATCTCACCGGCAAGAGCGGATCGCGCCCCCTCGAGCGAGGCGATCTTTGACTTCTGCTCCTTTTCAAAGTTCGCTTTTTCCTCCGGCGAAGCCCAGTTCAGAATCGTTCCCTCCGTCTTGTAGTGGGTCACTCCCCGGAAGAATGCCATGAAGGCGTAGTAATCCTTTTGTGAAACGGGATCGGCTTTGTGATCATGACAGCGGGCGCAGCCGAGGCTCGTCGCGAGGAAAGTCTCGCTCGTGATCTGGACATTGTCGGCGAGCACATCGTAGACATGCTGCTCGCGATCGGCGGGCTCGTCATCCCACTGCATGAGCCGGTGGTAACCCGTGGCAATGAGGGATTCCTTCGTCGGAACGGCGATCTCATCACCGGCGATCTGCTCAATCACAAATTGGTCGTAAGGCTTGTTCGAATTGAAGGAGTCGATAACGTAATCCCGATATCGCCAGATATGCGGCTTTGGATTGTCCCGCTCGAAGCCGTTCGATTCGGCATAACGAACCAGATCGAGCCAATGCCGCGCCCATTTTTCGCCATACTGGGGACGGGCGAGGAGTTCCTCGATGGTGGAACGGCAGGCGGCTTCGGCATCTTTCTCAGACGCCGAAGCAAATGCCTCGACCTCATCCGGAGTCGGGGGAAGACCGATGAGGTCGTAATAAAGCCGACGGACCAGAACTTCGGGAGCTGCCGGAGGATTCGGGGTGAGGCCCTCACGATCCAACTGCGCCCTGACAAAAGCATCAATTCCATTTTGTCCCCACACCGGATCCGCCACCTTCGGAGGGGCCTCTTTTGAAACCGGACGGTAGGCCCACCATTCGCGGTCCTCGCCGGTGACCGTGAATCCGCGCCGTTCGACCGCCTTGCCATTGATCTCCAGCGCCGGATCATAGGGTGCCCCCATCTCCATCCAGTGGGCGAGAACCAGGCGAGCTTCATCCGGAAGCTTTCCCTTTGGCGGCATCTGATGATCGGCATCCTTGTAACTGATCATCTCCAACAACACGCTCGACGCCGGATCGTCCGCATCGTAGGCGGATCCGTAGTGACCACCGTGGAGGAGACCGGCCCGGCTGGTGAGCCGGAAATCTCCCTTCAGCTCATCACCGCCGCCATGGCATTTGAAACAATTCGTCTGCAGGACGGGATAGACTTTTTCCCGGTAAAAAGTGAGGCCGGCCTCATCCACCTCCGCAACACCGTTCGTCATCAGACAGACTGTAAACAGGGCAATAGTAAGAACTGAGGAGGGTTGAGTCATCGATCAAAGAGGATGGAGCCATGCTACTGACTCCCCGATGATACCACATGCCTCCGGTGGGGTATTGTCTCAACGGGCGTCGTTTTTGTAAAAATACGACATTCTAAAGTTCGACACGATGACGCAATCACGTGGCGGAACCGGATTCGACGGCTTCCTTCGCCATTTTCCAGGAGATCATTCCGCGATGGAGATGGTAAATGGAAGTGAAGCCCGCAGCCTGAATGGAAGGGATGGATCGCCGGCTCCGATACCCTCCGTCGCAATAGACCAGAACGGGCCGGCCGCGGTCAATTCCCGTGAGGGCAGTGGAGTCCAGCACCCCTTCGAAAGGGGCATTCACTGCATCCGGCAGATGCCCGGCGCGGTAGGACGGGGCGGGACGCACGTCAATGGGAAGAACCCCGGCCTCACGGAGCAACCCTGCCGCCTTCCCTGCCCGGACATTGATCACAAAATCCGAACCTGATCGATGCCCGAAAAGTCGCCGGTCCCAGCGATGCTCGTAGAGATACCACCCGCCGCAGAGAAGTCCGATTGCGGCGACGGTGATAGTGAAGAGGATCATTCTCTTACTGAACGGGCAAAAAAAAGCGGAGCAAGAAAATATCCCCTGCCCCGCCCCAGAATCATTGAAGTGACCGCAGTCTGCGGACGCTCCTCAATTGGTCGCGTCTTTGACCGCTTCCTTGATGTTTTCACCGGATTTTTCGACGGCTTTGCCCACCGCTTCGGCGGCATCTTTGATCTCCTCGTTTTCGCGGATGTTCAAGCCGTCTTTGACTTTCTCGATCGGCTTGGGGTTTTTCTCACAGGCATTGAAGAGGCAGCTCACTGCCGCGAGAGCAAGGAAGGCGACAGTGGTGGAGAGATTCAGTTTCAGTGTTTTCATGGTAGGGTTCTTTGGTGTGGCAGTTGTTGATCGGCCATTACGGACTCATCTTGCAGGGCGAATGCCACACCGACAAGGCAATTCCGAAGTGATTCTGTGTCAATTATTTAGAAAAACTGACCTAAGTCTCTCTCCGGTGTTGAGCGGGAGTGAACTTCTGTCGTCTTAACTCAATGGAAATCATGTGAGGCCCCGCTCGGCAATTCCCCTGACTCGAGCGCCTCGATCCGCTCCGCCATCACATGAGTCGTGCCCTCGGCATGCTGAATCGTGCCCGTGATGACAAGAAAGGCCTCGGTCGTGATGGTGAGGCGATATTCCTCGAAGATCTTGCTGTAAACGATGGCATTCGACAAGCCGGTCTCGTCCTCCAGCGTGATGAAGACCACTCCCTTCGCCGTGCCGGGACGCTGGCGACAGATTACGGCCCCGGCAGTTGAGACGCGGGCGCCGTGCGGCACCTGATGCAGACTCGTCGCGGGCAGAATATGGCCGGCCAGCCAGGTCCGCGCGAGGGCCATTGGATGTTTTCCCGTCGTTAATCCCATCCCGGAAAAATCCGCCTGGATTCGTTCGGTGTAAGACATTTCCGGGAGCGGACACTCGGCCACTTTCAGACTCCGGCTGGCGTTTCGTTCCGCAAACAGATCCCCCTGCTCCAGCGCCGGAGCCTCGACCATCCAGAGCGCCTGCCGCCTCGTTGATGAAAGTTTTGCGAGGGCCCCGACCGAAGCAAGGTGACGTATCTGGGTCCGATCAAATCCGGTCCGCTGCCGGAAGTCCTCAAGTGAACGGAAGGACTCGCGTTCACGTTCGCGCAGCATCACGGAGACGGCCGCCTCTCTCAGTCCGAGCACATTGATGAGCCCGAGCCGTATCGTCGTGTCGTCCATCACTTCGCAGCGCCAGCCGGACTCGACGACGCAGGGCGCGAGAAAACGCAGCCCGCGGCGTTTCGCCTCCTGAATGAGCGTGGCCGGGGAATAGAAACCCATGGGCTGGTTGTTGAGCAGTCCGGTATAGAACTCGGCGGCGCGATGCACCTTCAGGTAACTGCTCGCGTAGGCAAGGAGTCCGAAACTGATCGCGTGTGACTCGGGGAAACCGTAGAGGGCGAACGATCCGATCACTTTGACAATGCTCTCGACCGCTGCCTCGCTCACGCCGCGTTCCTCGAGGGCCCGGCGCAGTTTCACCTCGACCTTGCGCATGCGCTCGTGGGATCGATGGAAACTGAGGGCGCGGCGCAGTTCCTCGGCCTCGCTTCCAGTGAAGTCGGCCATGACCATCGCCATTTTCAAGACCTGCTCCTGGAACATGGGGACGCCGAGAGTCCGTTCGAGAGTGGGCCGCAACTTTTCATCGATGTAATCAATGGGCTGCAATCCGGCGCGGCGTTCAAGATAAGGATGAGCGAGTCCGCCCGCGATGGGACCGGGTCGCACGATCGCGACCTCGATGACAACGTCGTAAAAGCAGCGCGGCTGCATGCGGCGCAGGGTATTCATCTGCGCCCGACTCTCGATCTGGAAAACGCCGATGGTGTCGGCCGAGCACATCAGGTCGTAGGTCGCGACATCGTCCTTCGGGATCTGCGCAAGATCGACGGGACGTCCCCGCGATTCGGAGAGAATGAGCGCGTCCTGAATCACCGCCATCATTCCCAACCCTAACAGATCCACCTTAATGATCCCCATGTCCTCGCAGTCGTTCTTGTCCCACTGCGCGACGGTGCGGCCCGGCATGCTCGCGTTTTCCAGGGGCATCACCGCATCGAGGGCACCCTGACAAATGATCATGCCGCCCGAGTGCTGGCCGAGATGTCTTGGAAGGCCGTAGATTTGCTCGTAGAGCGAAGCCAGCGCCGCCGCCCGCGGATGATCGGCGGTGATGCCCGACTGGGCGACCTGATCGGAAAAGGCGAGAGTGTGCCGGTAGTCGCCGCTCGCATAAAGATCGGAGAAACGGCCGAGCATTTCCTCGGGGAACTCAAGGACCTTGCCGATCTCGCGCACCGCGCTGCGGCCCCGGTAGGTGATGACGTTGGCGGTCATGGCGGCCCCGTGTCGACCGTAGCGGCGGTAGACTTCCTGGATGACCTGCTCGCGCTGGTCCCCGCTCGGGAGATCGAGGTCGATGTCGGGCCACGACTTGCGGCCTTCGCTGAGAAAGCGCTCGAAAAGCAGCTTTGCCCCGACCGGATCAACCGGGGTGATCCCGAGACAAAAGCAGACCGCGCTGTTCGCGGCACTCCCCCGGCCCTGCACCATGATCCCGTTTTCCCGGCAGTAGCGAACGAGGCTCCAGACGATCAGAAAATACCCGCTGAAGCCGAGGCGGTTGATGAGATCGAGCTCCTTCGTGATCTGGGCCTTCACCGCCGATGACGGTTTGCGGTAACGATCCTTCATCCCGCCCCAGGTCAGTTCAGCGAGGTAGCTGTCCATCGAGTGGCCTGGCGGGACCTCGTAGGAGGGAAATTCGTAACCGAGATTCTCGAGGGAAAAATCGATCTCTTCGGCGAGACGTCGGGTATTGAGGATGGCCTCAGGATGATCGTGAAACAGCGTCGCCATCTCCGGCGCCGTTTTGAGATGTCGTTCGCCGTTGATCGCGAGGCGCCGCCCCGCCGCATCGAGGGTGGTGTGATGGCGCAGGCAGGTGAAGACATCCTGCACCTGACGGTTTTTCGCAAAGGCATAGGTGACGCCGTTCGTCGCGAGGAGCGGGATGCGATAAGCGGCGGCAAGATCGATCTTGGCCCGGAGAAGAGATTCCTCTCCACGGATCGCGTGGCGCTGGATTTCGAGGTGGAGATTCCGTTCGGGCACGTGACGGAGGAGCGTCTGCAGGGCCGCCTCCATGCCGCGGCGACCGTCCTCACTCCAGCCCCGCTCGAGCGGCCCCTCGTCGTCTCCACTGAGAACAGCGATGTCATCGGCAACTTCGGTGAGCTCGGACCACTCGAGCGAACAGTTGCCTTTGGCCGATCGCAACTGCGCGCGGGTGAGGAGACGGGAGACAGCCCGGTAGGCGGCCCGGGTTTTGATGAGCACGGGAAGGACAGAGCCATCGGTCATCGTCAGCTCGGTCCCGACGAGAGCGCGGAATCCATTTTCCCTGGCCCGCTGGTGAAACCTGACCGAGCCATAAAACCCGTTCCGGTCGCACACCGCCACACCCGGGAGCCCGCACTCCCCCGCCCGGTCCGCGAGCGTCTCCGGTGCCGAGGCCCCGCGCAGGAAACTGAAGGCACTGCGGGCGTGCAGTTCGTGGTAGTCGGAGGGATGATCGGTCATTTATGGATGACGGTTAGGCTGCGGCCTCTGAAGTTCCCACGAACTTCGCTACGGGATTTTGCTCAATCATAATATCCCTCCAGCACCCAGCCCCGTCCTGTCTCGACGAGGCGGAACAGTCCGTGATTAAGAAGCTCGACATCCCATTCGATGCGCTCCCAGTGCTGTCCGTGGTGCCACCAGTCGCCGCCGCTTTTCCAGGGACCGGAAACGTTGATGACCACCCCCGAGATCCGGGAGGATTCGACCCGCAAAGGAATCCCGTCGCGCACCTGCACGCGGGTGCGGAAGCCGGCCGGATAGCGTCGTAAGGTGGGGCCTGTCACAGGAGGTCCCGATGCCCTCCCTCCCCCCTCCCCCAGTTCGGCCGGCAGGGGCGCATCTTCAAACAGACCGGGCCGATGACTGTCGACGGAACGGGGCGAGCCGATGCGGTCGCTGCCCACGATCTTGCGGAGGCGTTTGAGGGTTTCCTCATACTGATGACGATTCCGCAGTCCCGCACCAAAGAGATTTTTCTGCGAAGCGACCGGATCCGAAGGTTCAAAGCGGAGACGCAGGGCGACCACGGCGGCCTTCATTTCAAAGGACTCAAGATGCCCGCTGACGAGGCGGAAAAGCACTTCGGAATCGAGGGACGGTTCCGGCAGGGAAAGACGTTTCGCATGACAGGAGCCGTCGGCAAAGCTGAGCAAAAAATGCACCGCTGTCGCGGCCCGTCCCGTTTGCGCGACACGTCCAACGAGCGTTTCAATAAATCGCTGCAGGATAAAAAGGAGCGGCTCGCGCTCATGGAGATCATACTCAAAGTCGTGATGCTCCTCGAAGAGCTGCTCCAGTTTGGCAAGACGAAGCGGACGCCGGAGCCGTCCGGTGAGGCGAAGCCAGAGCTCCACACCCTCGTCTCCAAGCCGCGAAGCAATATCCTCGCGCCGCAGCCGGGCAAAGGCACCGAGAGTTTGCAGGCCCCAGAGACGGAGCTTTTCATTCAGCCCGGATCCGGTCTCGGCAATGATAAGGGGAAGCTGATCCAGCTTTTCGAGCCGCTCTTCGGGGCGCAAATGCCAGACCTCAACTCCGCCGTGGAGCGCGGCCTGGGCGGCAAGACGGGCGAGCGCGGGCGTTTCGCCAAGACCGATCACGACCTCAAGTCCGAGGAAGAAAAGCCGGTCGCGCAGACGAAAGGCACTCTCCTGCCACTGCGCCGGCGGCTGCGTCGCGAGATCCAGGGTGAGGATGCCGGGGCCGGTCTCTTCGATGCCCGGCACCCAGCTCAGGGCCGTCTCGAGCAAGCTTCGTCCCGCCGCGAGTTCCGCCGCCTCCGACGGACGTTCCACTTTCAAGAGCGGACACCGCGCGAGGGCCTGCACCGTCGGAATCCCCGGCTCGACCCCGCTGCGGGCGGCGAGCGCATTACAACAGAGCACGATGGACTGCCGCTGCGTGTCATCGACGAGGGCCACGGGAAGACCGCGCCCGCTGCGGCGCTTCACCGCCTGGAGCCGGAAATCACGGCACCACACGACGGCGTAAGCAGACAGGGTATGATCCCTCACCTGACCCTCTTTCCTTTTCATCCCGCACGAAGTGCTCCTGCCTTTTCCTCCGTGAAATGCCGCACCGGCTGGAACTGCGTCCGGCTGAGAATCACAAGCCTTTCCTGATGGAGATCACCGAGGGCGAGGCGCGAGACGACTTCGAGGCGGTGTTTGGTTGCGCCTGTAACCTCGCTGCGGGCGAAGAGGACCGCGACGGCCTCGCGCTGACGCAGTTGATTGAGAATGCGATACCACTGCTGCGTCCGAACTGATTTCCAGTCGGACGGCTCGCAGTCGCGCCCGTCGAGCAGGAAAAGGTGAAAGTTTTCATCCCGGGTCGCGACATCGAGCGCCTCGACGGCCTGCTTCGCCGAATCGCAACCGACCCGGAGGAGCGACTCGAGATCGCCTTCAGGAAAACTCTCGATCGAAAAGCCCGCCCCGACATCGAGGAGCATGACGTAGCGCCCCTCTCCCCTCGCCCGGGCGAGCAGAGCAGCCATCACGACACCCAGTCCGCGCGAAGGACCCCGACCGATGATCTCAGTGAGTTGTCCCCGCGGCAGACCACCGCCCGGAGTTTCGTCCAGGCCATCGAGTCCGGTGACGAGGCAAATGCCTTTTTGTTCCCGCTCCTGAAGCAATTCGGTCCCCGACTTGATCTGACGGCCCAATTGCTTGCGCAGGGATTCAAGGGCATCGATTTTGGCGGCTCCGGTGACAGGCATGGTTGAAATACTGTTTTTGTGAACAGTATTTTACATTTCCCCCCTGCGCAAGGACATCCTCCGGCAAAGAATCAACCCTTTGGAGTGACGGCTCCGGCCGTTTGCCAGATTCCCTGCCGCAGCCTCGCCCTCAGAGGCTGAAAGCCCTCACTCCGGCTTTGTCGCCTGGACTTCCAGCCCCTCGAACTGCCGGGCAATCGCGGGTTTTCCCTCCCCCTCGAACCACTTCTGCATCGCGGTACCGGGGCAATCGGTGGCGGCGACCATCTGGTGGGTGACGACATCGGAAGGGGTGAGCTTGTGCTCATGCAACTTCGCCGCAACGAGCCGGAGCATGGCATCAAGCGCTTTCTCCGTCGGCATGGTTTCCGTAAAATCCCCCAGGAGACAAATCAACAACCGCCCGTTGAGATCATAGGTCGTTCCGCTGTCACCCGCGAAGCGCCAGTCGCGGCCCTCGTAGATCTGTCCTGACGAACCAACAAAATAGTGATAGGCGACCTCACCCCATTCCTTCTCGACCATGTGGTAGCGGCGGATGCTCCGCAACCGGGCCTTCTCCATCGCGGGCGCTTCGTTGGGCGTCTGGGTATGGTGGAGAACCAGGGAAGTGATGCCGTTGCCATGGGGAAACAATTTCCCCGCGACTGGCTCGACCCCGCCCGAATTCCATTCGCTCTGCGGAATCGTTTTCACCACGACCGGAGCAGCGATACTGCGGATCTCCGGCAAAAGTAGAAATGCCGCCAGACAAACACCTGAGACCACCACTCGCTTCATTTTCATTGCCCTGCTTCCGTCACCGGTATTCCTTGCGATAATATAAGGGAGTCATTCCCATGTGCTTCCGAAATTGCCGGGAAAATGCCGACTGATCGTAGAATCCGAGATCGGTCGCAATGTCGGAGATGGCCTTTTTCGAGCGGCGGAGTTCGTCGCAGGCGGCGTGAACCCTCATCTTGATGATATACTGCTGGGGAGGAGTCTTGAGGTGCTCCTTGAACTTCCGTTCGAACTGTCGCACGGAAAGCCCGCACATGGCAGCGAGAGCCGGGATCTGAATCTCCTCGTGGAAATGGGCACCGATATGCCCCAGCGCTGCGGAAATGTCCGAGTCGGAGGGGAGCAACTCACGCTGTTTCTCATAGTCCTGTATCGTACCCATCACCCCGATCACTTCCCCCTCGCGCGAGTGAACCGGAATCTTGTTTGTCAGAAACCAGGCCGGAATCCCCTGACGGCTGATGAAGAGCTCGACGATTTCAAGCATGGGGATGCCGGTGCGGATCACCTTGAGATCATCCTGCCGGAACTTCTCGGCGAGACTGCGGGGTAAAAGTTCAAAGTCCGTCACCCCCCAGAAATCCTCCTCTCTGGCATAGCCGTAGAGGTCGAGGAGCCCCCGGTTCGCCGCCAGCAGGCGACCCTCGCGATCCTTGGCGAAAAAAAGCACCCCGGGGAGATGATCGAAGAGCAATTGAAAGGAGGTTTCGGGACGAATCGACCCGAGAAATGCCGCCCTAAGCCCGATGCCCTTGATGCTCATTGAAAGAAATCCCACGGATCCCGGTATTTATTACCATAGAATAGAATCCCTGAAACGTTCGAAAGGGTAGAAATGAAACAAAACCCGACTACACTGTAAACCAATGAGCGATCACTACGACCCCGACAAAGCACTGGAAGTTTACGGCTATGGGAAACCCGGAAAGGGAAAAACCATCGCGATCGTTCTCCTCGCGATTCTTTTCCTCGCCGCAGCCGCCACCGCAGGATTCCTCGGCAAACTCTGGAGCGAAGAACAGTCCAGGGCCCTCACCCTGGAACAGCAGGTCAAGAGTATCTCCAGCCGGGTCAGCGAACTGGAGAACAAAAACGCCGAGCTTTCCTCCCTTCTCGCCGACAAACAGGCCGAGACCGAGCGAATCAACGAAGAGTGGAGCGCCCAGGTCGAAACGCTCAAGAAAGAACACTCCGAACAGTTGCAGCGCACTTATTCGCAGATGAATGAGATCGTCTATGACAGCCGGTCGACCCTGGCCTATATCGGCGACATCGAGACCCGTCTCCGTGCCGGTCAGAAGATCGACAAAGAGGAGGTCGCCAAGCTGTCAGGTGTGGTCAACGGTCTCGCCTTCCTCCACCAGCAGTATGCCAAGCCGCTCAATGAGTTTCGCGAATTGGACCGCTTTTTTGCAAAACAGCTCTCCACCCTGCCGGCAAATGCGGTCGACCCGCTCGAAACCACCCCGCTTGGAAAGCGGATTTTCAAAAACAAGGAGTTCAAGGAGGAACGGGCCGATTACTTTGAAAATCAGGGACGTCGCTCCGCTCTCGTCGAGGCCCAAACCGTGGTTGCTACCGCCTATGCCGCCGCGCAGCGCCAGATGTCAGGCATTTCCCTTGATGTGAACCAGTATCTTGCCCAGTTGGAGCAGGTCATCGCCTCCAATGAGGCCGGCAGCGCCGAGGTGGATACCTTCTTCGAGAAGTCGAAGGAGATTCTCAAGATCCATGACAAGATCATGAACATCGAGCCGGTCAAAGCAGCCCCTCCGGTTCAACCCTGAGAACCGGGGCCCTCCTCCTGTGTTTTTTCCCGCATCACAGGGGGATCTGTGGACGTATTCCAGCGGTGAAGAGGGCGAATTCTTCCCTTGCGAACATCTAACAACTGTTTGAAACGTTTCTCTGAAGGTTTCCGCTCCCTTCGTGTCGAAAGAAGCCACACCCGCCCCGGACACACGCACGCGCACTCTGACAGCTCCATCACCCAGGCGACGACGGAGAAACTTTCCCCCCTCGTTGCCTCCCCCATTTCCCAGCGTATGCATTTCTCCGTCGGCTCCCTGATTTTCACCCCCGCCCCGGGAGAAAATCGGCTGTCTTCGGCGGGAAGAATCTGCGCGGTCCTGGCGGCGGGCCTTTTCCTTCTGAGCAGTTGTGAATCGGTCTCTCCTCCGGACGCAAAACATCACAGCAGCATCAAGGCACCAGGGCATTGGATTGCCGGATCATCGTATCATCACGATCTCATTCCCGACTGCAACTGGGTCGAAAGCTTCAAGGCTCCCGAACTGACTGAGTATATCGGTGTGGTCATGACGGGCAACAAAGACCTCAAGGCAGCCCAGTCCCGCATTGAGATTGCCGGAGCGAACGCGCGCATCGCCGGAGCTGAACTCTACCCTCAACTTCAGGGGGGATTCTCCGGCCAGCGGGAACAGCAGATCATTGTCGGATTCCCCCTGGGGCCGCCCGGAGTCCCTCTTTCTTCCCTGAGCAACCGGTTCGGGCTCTCTCTTGACCTCAGCTGGGAGATTGATCTTTGGGGACGCATCGCGGCTGCAAAATCCGCCTTCGTGGCCGAGTTCGAAGCATCGACTTTTGATCGTTCCACGGCAGAACTCTCCCTCGCGGGACAGGCGGCAAAAACCTGGTTCGCCCTCGCCGAGGCAAGAGAACAGGTGCAACTGTCCCGCTCCGCGATCGCCACCTTTTCGGAGACGGAATCGGCCATTCGCGAACGTTTTGAACAGGGTATCGAGGAGAACGGACAGAACCTCGCTTCCCAGTTGCTCCTTGCTGAAGCGGATGTTGCCAACGCGAAAGACGGGCTCGCCTCAAGAGAGGAACTGGTGGGGCGGACCTCGCGGCAACTGGAGGTTCTCGCCGGCAGCTATCCCGCCGGGGCCGCCGGCAAATCAGCCTCGCTCCCGGGTTTCCCCGGAAGCGTTCCGGCCGACCTTCCCGCCACCCTGCTCGACCGGCGACCAGACCTCGCCGCCGCTGAACGCCGCATCGCCGCAGCCGACAAACGTCTCCTCGAGGCCAAACGATCCCTTCTCCCGGCCCTCAGCCTGACAGGTCGCTACGGGACCGTGAGCGACGATATCGGCGACCTCCTCGATTCCGACTTCAGTGTCTGGAGTATCGCAGGTAATCTCGCCCAGCCCATCCTTCAGGGAGGGCGTCTCCGGGCCAATGTCTCCAAACGCGATTCCGAACTGCAACTGTCCGCGACCGAGTTCGAGAAGACCGCCCTCACTGCCTTTGCCGAGGTCGAGAATGCGCTCGCCGCCGAATCGTTTCTGAACCGGCGCTTTGAGGCCCTCACCGAAGCTTCACGACTCGCACTGGCCGCCTATCGGCGGTCTTTGGATGAGTTTGATCTCGGAACCGGAGACATCCTCACCGTCCTAACATCACAGCAGCGGCTTTTCACGAGCCGGTCCCAGTTGCTCGGAGTCAAGCGGATGCGGCTCGATAACCGGGTTGATCTTTATCTTGCTCTGGGCGGCAGTTTCACGCCATGTGAGGCACCGCAGGACAAGTCACCGGAAAACTGAGACGCGTTAAGCCCACTCTGTTCGAGGCAGGTTGAAAACCAGGTTGATTGTCAAAGACCTTCGTTGTTTTCGCTTCGGTCAGCCGGGAGGGCCTTTGTCGAAAACAATCCGTCTTACGATTTGTCAAGCATCGCGCTTGAGCCGATAGTTGAAGACAATTCCCTCATGATGAGAAGGTTTCGATGGATCCTGAGACGACTTTTCACCGGTGTCGGTGAGTTCGTCCGGACAAATCCCATCGAACTCTTTCCGGCCCGTCACGGCTTCAAAGGATACCGGCTATCGCATCTTCGCGCCGATGCAGGAGCGGGGCTGAACGTTGCGCTCCTCTCCTTTCCCCAGGGCATGGCCTACGCGGCGATTGCCGGCATTCCCATCAAATACGGAATCGTGACCTCCGCCGTGGCCTCCATTGTCGCACCATTGCTCGCCGGGTCGAGACATACCATCCTTGGCCCGAGTAACGCGACCGCCTTCATGCTCTTTGCGAGCCTCGCCGCATTCTCGGCCGCGGATCGGATATTCTATCTGCCCATGCTTGTGCTCTTCGTGGGCATCCTCCTCACCGTCGGAGCTCTCTTTCGCGTAGCCGAGCTTGTCCAGTACGTGAGCCGCTCAGTCGTCGTCGGTTACATTACCGGTGCCGCGTTTCTGATCATCGCAAATCAACTGGGCCACCTCCTGGGTTTAACCCTCCCGGATGCCGCCTCGGATGAACCAAAAACCTTTTTCACGATTCTTCAGGACACATTTTCGGTGATCGACGAAGCCCAATGGCAGCCAACCGTCCTCGCCGGAGCCACCTTTGTGGTCTGGCTCATTCTAAACCGGTTCTTAAAACAACTCCCGGTCTTCGCCATCACCCTTCTCATCATGTCAGGGGTTTATCCCATTCTCCACCATCAAGCCGGATGGAGTGTCTCCACCTTCAATTCTTTCACCATCGCCGATCTTAGTCCGACCCTTCCGGAGATCAGTCCACGGGGGTTTTTCTCGGATGTCAGTCGATTGATCGGCATTGCCTTTTCCATCGCCTTTCTCGCCGCGCTTGAGAATTCCGTCATGTCAAAGACGCTTGCGAGCAAAGTCGGTGATCGACCGGATGTGAATCAGGATATGCTGAGCGTCGGCGTCGCAAATATCGCCGCCTCCCTTACCGGCGGGATGCCAGCCTCCGGTTCCTTGATCCGCTCGGCTCTCAACTTTAACAGCGGTGCGGCCTCAAGACTATCCAGCATCATCAGCGGGATTCTTTGCCTGGGGGGACTGATGGTCCTCGGCGGATTCATGGATGAAGTTCCGAAATGCGTGCTCTCCATGCTTGTCATTTGTATCGCGACCTCCGTCATCAATCGTCACCATATCCGCATCTCGCTCTATGCGACCACCGAGGACGCCGCCGTTCTCATCACCACCTTTATTGCGGCTCTGCTCATGCCGCTGAATATTGCCATCTTCCTCGGCGTCGGCATCTCCATCATGCTTTATCTCCGCGCGGCCAGCCGCCCCTTCCTGACTGAATACGAATTCTCCGAGGAGGGTGAACTCCGCGAAGCCGGCGAAAAGCGAATGCGCCCCATCCCCGCCATTTCCATCGTCCACGTCGAAGGCGACCTCTTTTTTGGCGCGGCCGATCTCTTTCGCACCCAGATCCAGAAGACCTCACTCGATCCTGATCTCAGCGTCATCATCCTGCGCCTCAAGAATGCGCGGCACCTGGACGCCACGAGCGTGGTTGCCCTTGAGGAGATGGTTCAATTTCTGCGGTCCCATGATAGGCACGTCATCATCAGCGGGGCAACCAAGGATGTCTACCGGGTGCTGAAGAACGCGGGCTCGGTCGAAGTCATCGGAAAAGAAAACATCTTTCTCAACCACCCGAGAAATCCGAACCTCTCTACTCGCAACGCTCTTAAACGCGCCCAGGAACTACTTGGAACCACTGAGGCCGATATCCGGATATTTTATGATCCCGGCAAGGATCGGAAATAGATGAGTTTATTCGTGTCAGTCCAACTCATCCGGGATTGGATTCCTCGGACGTGTGATCCAAAACAAACCGAGTGATACAAGGACAATCACCAGAGCAACGAGCGGCGCAACATATCCGCCGGGAGCGCTCCAGGCAGACTCTATCCTCACGGCAATCAGAGTGAGGCAGACTATTGCTCCCAGAATAGGGATGATGATCGGCACCTCAAATCCTCCCCTCGGTTCATCCTTCCTGCGCTTCAAAATAATCAGCGAAATGTTAACGACGCTGAAGACCATCAGGAGCAGCAACACGGTTGATTCCGCCAGCTGTTTGACGCTGCCGCTCAGAATCAGACACGTTACCACCGCGAAGAGCAGAACAATCGCCACATGGGGAGTCCGGCGCGTTGGATGGACACGCCCTATGACAGCGGGGAGCAAGCCCTGGCGGCTCATTCCGTAGAGGAGACGGGAACCCATGATGTAGTTCAGCAGCGCCGTGTTTCCGATCGCGAAAAGAGTGATGCCGATGTAAATGCCATCAATGTTTTTGAACCACGGAGCGGCGGCTTTGGCCACCTCCATCAGCGGGGTCGGGCTCTTTGCCAGATCGGCCCAGGGAATCACCGAGACGGCCGTAATTGCGACAGCCATATAGATCAGGGTCGCCACGATCATCGCCCCGATCAATCCGAGCGGCACATCACGGCGGGGATTTTTCACTTCCTCGCTGACATTGAGAATGTCTTCGAACCCGATAAAGGAAAAGAACATCAACACCGCTCCCTGAAGGATGAGCATGACGGGAATCGCATCAGTTCCCCCGGTTGACCGGGCCGGTGTCTCGAAATAATCGACACTCCCCCAGAACTGCACTCCCACAAAAATGATGAAGAGCAATCCGGCCGCCTCGACCACCGTACAGACAATATTCACCCACATGCTCTCACGAATCCCGCGAAAGATCACCAGACCGACTAACAGCACAATCAGAATGGCGATCAGTTTGACCGGCAGGTCCATTCCCATCGCTTTGCCGATTGTCTCCGCCATTGCCTGCGATCCGGTCGCCATGCTCGTCAGTCCGCTCATCATGACACAGAGCCCGACCACATAGCTCAGCCACGGTTTCCCGAGAGCTCGCTGCGTCACATAAGCAGCGCCCCCTGCTTTCGGATAGCGGCTACCGACACAAGCGTAGGAAAGCCCCGTCAGCATCGCGACAATCATGGCCGCAAGGAAAGCCAGCCAGATTGCGTTACCGAGTGAATCGGCCGCCTTGCCGACGAGCGCGTAGATCCCCGCGCCGAGCATCGACCCGAGACCGTAGAGTCCAATCTGCCAGGCATTAATGGATTTGTGGAGGGTGGGCTCTTCGGTGTTCATCATGGCTTTTCAATCATCGGGAGTCCGCCTCGACATCCGGCGGCGGGGCGATTCCCACTGTGCCCGCTTGACCGCATTCAAATCAAGGCCTTCTTTCAGAGAAATGAGACAACAATGACAATTGCCGCGCACAGATCCCCCTCTCTATTGGCATCTATCATGCCTATGGGTAAACAATGAGTCTTCTTCAACAACTGCACGGTGTCTCTCCGGTCGCTCACGACCTGATGATCCTGAGTGTTGTTATCCTGAGCGGGATCGGGTTGGGAAATCTCCGCATCGCCGGGGTCAGGCTTGGAACGGCCGGAGTCCTTTTCACCGGATTGATCGCCTCCCACCTGGGACTGAGTCCGGAAGCTGCGGTTTCCCACTTCCTCAAAGACTTCGGGCTCGTACTTTTTGTTTTTGCGCTCGGGATGCAGATAGGTCCCGGATTTTTTGCCTCCCTGCGCCGTCAGGGGAGAGTCCTGAACGGCTACGCTTTCGCCCTCGTTATCGGCGGTGCCCTGGTTTCGCTTGCCGGCGGTTGGATGCTCGGCATGCCGCCGTCGGCGGTGGCGGGACTCTTTGCCGGAGCAACCACGAATACCCCCGCCCTCGGCGCAGCCCAGCAGGCTCTTGCCTCGGCCCAGGCCGACCCGGCGCTGCTCACCCTGCCAGCCCTGTCTTATGCCGCGACCTATCCTCTCGCCATCGTCGGAATCATTCTTTCGCTAATCATCCTCCGGTATTTTTTCAAGGTCGATGTCGCCGAAGAAGCCGCCGCTTTCCAGCGCGAGCAGGGTGTCGGGATCGAAGCGCTCGAACGCATGACCCTGACGGTCGACAATCCCAATCTGGACGGCATCCCCATTGGCTACGTGCCCGGAATCCAGGAGGCCGGGGTGATCATCTCCCGCCATCGATCATCCTCTTCGAAGGAAGTGAAGGCAGCCACGCCCCAGACCATGCTCCACCTCGGAGACCTTGTCATGGTCGTCGGCACCCACGGGCAACTGGAAAAATCACGTCTCATCATCGGGAGCGTCAGCGAGGAAAATCTCATGATCGACTCCGGGAACGTCACGTTTCGGCGTGTCATCGTGACCAACAATCGAGTGCTCGGGAAAACGGTTCACGAGCTTGCATTGGAACACCTTCACAATGTCACAGTCACCCGGGTGAGCCGGGGTGACTTGATTTTCACCGCAATGCCCGATCTGCGGCTTCAGTTCGGTGACACTCTCCAGATCGTCGGAGATGAAGAGTCGCTCGCCTCGGCAACAAAGGCACTCGGCAATGAGGTACAGATGCTCGGAGAAACAAAATTCGCCGCGATCTTTGCAGGCATTCTGCTGGGGGTGGGTCTCGGGCTCTACCCCTTTCGCATCGAGGGGCTTCCCGCGCCCGTTCGACTTGGCCTCGCCGGAGGCCCGCTCGTCATGGCCATTCTCGCGAGCCACCTCGGGCGCCTCGGCCCCATGATCATGCATATGCCGATGAACGCGAACCGGGCTATCCGTGAACTCGGAATCATCCTCTTTCTCGCCAACGTCGGGCTGCTCTCTGGAGAAAACTTCGCCGATACCGTATTTTCGCCGCAAGGGCTGCAATGGGTCCTCCTCGGGATTGTCGTGACGATGCTGCCACTGCTAATCGTCGGCTACGCCGCACGCCGTTTTCACCAGCTCAACTTCATGACCCTGAGCGGCCTCCTCTCCGGCGGCATGACCGATCCGCCTGCCCTTGCCTTTGCCACAGGCATGGCGCGGAGCGATGCCCCGGCCGTTTCCTACGCGGCGGTCTATCCGCTGACGATGCTTCTGCGCATCGTGGCCGCGCAGATTATTGTTCAGCTAGGGTAAATCGATTCCCCACTCCAGCGGAAGCTCCAGAGACCAGACTTCGTTTGAGAGAGGTTTGGAATGGCCTCCGGCGATCCAGAGTTTGTCCTGAAAAACAAAGGCGGAATGCTCGTGTCGCGCTTTCCATCTGGTCCTTGTCGCCAGTTTCTCCCACCTTCTTCCATCGGCGGAGTGCCAGACATCGTCGAAATTTTCGTGTTCCTTCGACCATCCGCCCAGCACCCAGATCCGTCCCCGATAGACGACAGCGGAAAACCAGAGCCGGGGTGCCCACGGAGCCGCTTCAATCTCCCGGGTCCACTGTATGCCGTCGGCCGAGGACCAGACATCATTCAGTGCGTGGTATTCGGGAACGTAGTTCCCCCCGCCGAGGACAAAGATCCGGTCGTTCAACACCACCGCCTGATGATAGGCTCGTGGTGACCAAGCCGCTATTTCCGTTTCCCGGCGCCATTCCTTTCCGTCGGCCGAGGACCAGACGTCATTCTTCAGGCTCCTTGAATCACCAAAATAGTAATTCTCCGTTCCTCCCATCAACCACATTCGTTTCCGGAACTCCACCACCGATCCCGCCAATCTGGGAGTCCACGCAGCGGCGGAAGCGACTTGAGTCCACTCGACACCATCGACCGAAGACCAGACCTGATGGCTCGCCGAATGTCCCGGTAGCCGACCATTATACCAACCTCCCATCATCCACATCCGGTTCTGAAAAGTCAGATTCATGGGAAGGTCACTGTGAAGCCACGGGGCCGCCTCCGAGACGAGTCGCCACTCGCGCCCGTTGGCGGAAGACCAGACATCCCGGGGAGGAGCAGCGAAGGACTGAAACCACCCGCCCATTATCCAAAGTTGATCGCGAAAAACAAATTCCGCCTGAGAGTCGCGCGCCAGCCACGCCGCCATGCCCTCAAGGCGCCAATCCGGTTCCTCCGCTCGAGCCAAACACGATCCGGCGAGCACCCCTAGCACGATGAATTTCCTCATTCTCATCCCGGGATCGTTCCTTCGAAGAAAAACCCATCATGAACATTCCGGTCGGTCCTGCAAGCCCTTTGCGACTCCTTCTCTGTCCCCGGTGGCCGGATAGCCTCTTCCCGAAGAATGAGACTTGGGTGGGATCGTGGGCTCATCGTCACCTTGTAGCGGTTTTGTCTACATCCAAAGTCAGCTTTATCCTCTCCCAGTCCGGGAAAAAGTAGGGCATATTACCTTTCGTCGGTCGGGTGCGGGAGCAAGAATTAAGGAGAAACGGGAATGTTCAGCTACTTCAAGGTAAAAGACGACGCTAAAATGGGGGCTGAGAGCCACGCCGTGTCGCCGCTTCTGACTAAGGTGAGAACCGCCGTCTCGGCTCTTCCCGCGTCAATCGTCGCCGTACTGGTGGTCCTGTTGACTCTCATCATCGGGTGGACTGACTATTCCACGGGGTGGGAACTCAGCCTTTTCATCTTCTATGCCGCTCCGATCATCATTGCCGTCTGGCGACTGGGGGCCGGAGCCGGATTCCTCTCGGCGATTTTCTGCAGCATCGTTTGGCTGGTTGCGAACGATGCCGAGAATCCCTATACCACACAGATTGGCTTTCTCTGGGCCATGGTCACCCGTTTTTTCTATTTTGGTGTGGTCGTTTTCGCCGTCTCGGCAATACGAACGAAGCAGGAGGCAGATGCAGCCCATATCAGGATGCTTGAAGAACAGAGACTCCTTGAAATGGAGATCGTCAGCGTGAGCGAACACGGTCAACAGCGCATCGGACAGGACCTTCATGACGGAATCTGCCAGCAACTTGCCGCGATCGGATGTGCCGCCAGAGTGCTCTCGGACGACCTCCGGGCAAAATCCGCTCCTGAAGCCCTTGATGCCGCCTTGATCGAAGACTCCATTCAGAAAGCCGTGGTCGAGGCCCGCAATCTGGCCCGGGGCATTTTTCCCGTTCATGTGGATCGTAATGGCCTCGCAGCCGCCCTCACCGAACTCGCCGGGACCATGGCCCGCCTCACCGGGCTATCGGTTGAGGCAGTCGACTGTGCCGAGGTATCGATCAACTCTCCCGAAATCTCGAAACACCTTTACCGCATCGCCCAGGAGGCTCTGGCCAACGCAATTCATCACAGCAAGGCGAGCCGGATCACCCTCTCCCTGAACGTCGACGGTGGTATCCTTGAACTCCTGGTCGAGGACAACGGAATTGGCATTTCCAAAGAAGCGGATTCACGCAGCCAGGGCATGGGGATGCGTACGATGAAATACCGCAGCAAGGCCATCGGAGCTACCCTTGACATCTCACCCCGCCCTGAAGGAGGAACGCGGGTGAGCTGTCGTCTGAAACCACCAACCCAAAAACTATGAGCGAATCCGAAACCACTCAAAACGGCACCCATAAAAAGCTCAAGATCCTGCTCGTCGAGGACCATCCGATGTTTCGGGAGCATCTCGCCCAACTCATTGGCCGGGATCTCGGTATGTCTGTTTGTGGTGAAGCCGACAACATCCAGGATGCGATGAACCTGATTCAGGAAAAGGCACCCGACATCGCGATCGTGGATATCAGCCTCAAAGGGTCCAGCGGTCTCGAACTGATCAAAGACATTCGGGCACGGGGCGCCAAAGTCGATGTCCTCGTCCTTTCCATGCACGAGGAGGAACTGTATGCCGAGAGGGCGCTACGTGCCGGAGCAAAGGGATACATCACCAAGAATGAAGCATCCTCCGACATCATTGAGGCGATCCGCAGTGTGATGAATGGCGAGATCTACGCGAGCCGGAAAGTAACCGCAAAACTCCTCGAACGGATGACCCACAAGAATGCCTCACCCGAACTCAACGGACTCGAACTGCTCGCCGACCGGGAGCTTGAAGTCTTTCAGATGCTGGGGCGCGGTAAAAGCACGCGCGAGATAGCCAAGGAATTGAATCTGGGTGAATCAACCGTCGAGACCTACCGATCCCGCATCAAAGACAAGCTCCAGTTGCGCAGCGCAGCCGAACTCTACCTCCGGGCTGGCCAATGGGTGCGGGACCACGGATCCTGAGCCTGCACCGACTACTGCGGATGGTAAACACTGACCTTGGCCGGGGGGAAATTCGACCAGACGATCTTTGAGTCGACCGACCGGAAGCTCTTTGCCGGCGGCTTTCCGTTGGCGATATGATAGGAGAACTGCACCCAGGGAGCTCCGGGGAGGAGAATATCAGAGATCTGCTGCGAGAGCATGTCCACCTGACCGGGACTGAAGACTTTCAAGGGAAGGCTGGAAATGACGGCTCCAAATTTTTCCCCGCCAAAGAGACGATCCAATTCAAGGGCGTCGCCGGCCACGATACGGCTTTTCGGATAGCGGGCACTGAGGTAACTCGCGAGAACATCGGACTTCTCCACCGCGACGAGGCGCTCTTCCGGCAAACCGGCGGCGAGGAGCTCCGCCGTGACGATCCCGGTTCCCGGACCGAGTTCCAGCACCGGCGCGGAACAATTCTCAGGCAGCCAGTTGGCCATCACCCTGCCCAGAGCGGGCGAACTGGGCCAAATCGCCCCGATCAGGAGCGGACTTTTTGCCATTTCACTGAGGAAGAGACGCAGGGACGGGCGGGCAGATGTCATGAGCAGCGGGAAAGAAAAGGAATGTGTCGAATGTCGGGCAACCCCGCGCACGGAAGCGGCGAAGCCGCCATTCTGCAAGAGACAATTTCAGGGCTTCCGGGATCGGCGGGAGAGCCAAAGGGAAAAGCCACCCGGTTTAGGCCGGAGCGGATTGGGTGTGCGAGTTGGCTTGAACACCCAACTCACCCTTCCCCGTAGCGAAACTCGTGAGCGTTTCGTCCGTCTCCAGCCCCGCTCGATGAAGGTCTCACGACCTTCGCTACCCGTCCCACCAATTGCCAGGGGCGTCCTTGATCTCACCACGCCCAGTACTCCTCAAAATCAAAATCATCTGGAAGATTCAGCCGCCAGACCCAATCTCCTTTATTGTGATTGTAACGAATCAGGCCTCCGTCGTCGCTGCTATCGGGACCGGGGCTGTAGAGGAGGTAATCCGCCTTGTCGAGTGGACGAAAGACGTAGCTGGCTCCGGTAAAGGGATCGAGCGGGAGAGGAGCAGTATCCGGGAAAACGAGAGCCTCCAGATTCGTCGGAAACCCGTCGTGCCGGCCCCGGTGCAGGTCCAGCGCCACGGCGATCCTCGCCTGGTCTCTGAACACCCGGGAACGGAGTGCTTTCATCCGCATCCCGGTGAACGCCGCAAATCCCGCCTCAGCGAAACCGTGACGAAAGGTCTCCAGGTGAAAACGAAACCGATCACGCAAGTCGCCGCGTGGAGGGGATATCTCCGGCAGGTCCCCCAGCGGTATGGCGAGACGAGTCGTCAAACGCTCTCCTTTATCATCCTCCAGGATGGACTCCTGCAGTCTTCGGCAGTTATGTTCCATGTTATCAAAACACCATCCCTTCCGGACGTCCGGGATGTAATTGAGGATCCGAATCCAGGTCGGCAACGGTTCCATGAACGATTCGGCCTCACTCGGGTCCGGCTCGGGTGAAACGATCGCACTGGCCCTTTCCATACGGACAGCCGTCAGGAAGGCTTCTTCGATCCACTTTGATTCCAGTGCATCCTCGAAGGCAAGGAGATCCGCCTCACCCCATTTCCCCTTGGCAAGCCCTTCGTGAATGAGAGAAATCGCCAGGTCGTGAACGGTAATTCCGATCAACAGGTGAATCAGGGTGGCCTGGGTGCCGAGATGCCTTGAAAGATGCAGCATCGCGATCACATCTGATTTCGCCAAGTCGTTCTGCCCAAGGAGGAGAGCAGCCTGCCCGTGGCTATGCAGGAATTTGCCCGTGACTGTAAAATTATTCAGTCCCGGAAACGAAGCAGTGAAGTCTCCGTAGGGAGGCTTGAAGTCAGCCCTCGGACGGGCCAGAGCCTCGCGGATCTCTTTGAGCAAATCGGAGTGGGCCTCACCGTGTGCCAGATACATCCGGGCTGCAGCCGCCTCATCGGGAGAATCAAATCCGTGCGAAAGGGCGGGATTGGTCAGATAGCGCACTCGCTTGTCCGGCCGTTGCACGTTCTTCGTTGTAAAACCGGGAATCGCTTCCGGGTCAAGTTCACCCCAGACCGGATCATCGTCCCCATTCGTCTCAGTATCCGCGAGACAACGGTCAAGAAGGCCCGCAAAGACCGGTGCCGCGGCCACATCATCTTGCGGATTCTCAATGGGTGGAGGACGCAGGGCATCGACCTCAAGCGATTCGCCTTTGGCGACGAGCTCGGCGGCATACGCATCGAAATTCGATCTGGCGAAGCGGTGATAGGCAAAAGTGAACAACCAGAAAAGCACTCCGAAAAACACGACCAGAATAGTCGCCATGCGCCATCGCCAGGCCGGCGGAATCGGGAGCGTCGGATTCATGTGTGGGGATTGATTCGACGATCCTACCTCCCCGGATGCGGCGCCATCAAAACAAATGATATCTGACCGGGGGCACCGGGTAAAGAGATAGCCGCGTCGAGCCGGGTCGGGTTGAGTGTTCTCCATGCCAGCGACAACCCTTCGCTCGCTCCGGGCTGCGGGCCGAACTCCCCTACCTCAATTTCACCGACTCACTTTTCGGCGATTCGTTTCCCGCGGCGTCGAGAAATGAAAGGGTATAAGTCCCCTCCACACCCTCTCCATCCACAAGTTCATGCTCGCGCAACCCTTCCGGCGGCGCATCGCGGGAGGTGGCAACCGGAGATCCGGTCTTCACCCCGAGTTCTTTCCAGAGCTTCCCGTCGCGATACAACCGAAAGGAACGCAGCCCACCGCCAAGCCGGGGATTTACGGTCCAACTTAGTCGGGCGCTCCCGTTCCCCTCACGATCCACGCTGAGAACGGGCGCGACTAGGTTTTCTCCCGTCGGCTTCAGAGTGCCGGTTTCAGAAAACTCCTGCCACCACTCCCCTACCTCGGAATTCGGCAGCCAGGTGAGCGCGGGATCATGAAGATTCCTCTCATTCAGCTCCCGCACTCCGAGGCTGGTCATATCCCGCAACACCCCGGAGAGAGTTCCGCCTTTCTCACCCGCCGTGAGCACTGCATCGAAAAACGGAATCACGATCAGCCGCGAGTTATCACAACCGTGTTCGGAGAGCGGATCAATCACCCGTGTCACCTTGCCACCAAGCCCTCGCAGTTCCCGGTACATCGTATTCATCGGTTCCCAGGAGACAAAGTGCTTCGATTCGGGAACACTCTCGCGTTTTCCCCAGACAAAGAGCAGCGGCAACTCGCGCGCGGCCGGACCAAACCTGGCCCGAAACTCCGGAACTCCGAATTGCTTGCTGCATCCGCCCCGGAACGAAGCAGCGATAACGCGACCGGGATGTCTCAGAATCATTTGCGACGACCAGCTCGATCCTCCGGAATGGCCCCAGAGAAGCCAGGGGAGTTCAACCAACTCCGGGTGACCGCTCTCTTTCCCAATTTGCACAAGGGCGGAAAACAAGGCGCGCTCCGACCCGCTTTCGGGATCATTCCACTCGTCACAGGATCCCGCGACCTGATACTGCGGGGAGAGAATCGCGAGCTGATGTTTCCGGGCGAGGGCGCGCCAGTGAAAGTCAAGGGTGACCGGTGGATGTGACTCGGGCGAGGCATTGGTGCAACCGTGCTGATGAATGAGAACTCCCTGCAAGGGTGTCGCGGCATCAGGAATCCAGCACGAGAACTCGACGTGCTGGAAACGTTCTCCCTGCTCCGGCAGGATCAGCCGGTCGTAAAGTTTTCCGTCCTCCACCGCAACAGCCGTCCCTACCACGAACAAGGCCCGGTGGAGCAGGAAGAGAAGCAGGAATCGGCAAGTGAGGCGGAGCATATGATTATTTCCCCCCGAATCCCGCAAAGAAGCGGGCATGCCCCTCCATCACAGCAGCCTTGGCCTCCTCGTTGACCTCAAGATCCGAGACCCCGCGCTCGGTCGTGCCTCCGAGGAGAATACCATCCCGCCGGGGAAACATGTAGAGACTACCTGCGAGGGTAATGTAGTCGACCTCGGGCTGCGGAAGCAACACCGTGAGCTGGCCCTTGACCGGGGTAAGTTCGTTGTCACCGAAGAGATCCCGGGCTCCCAAGCCAGTGCAGTTCACCATGACGGACTCAGGCAGAGCCTCAAGCTCCGCCGGATCAGTGAAGTTCCTCACCTCAATCCGTCCGCCCATGGCCATGAAGTCGTGAAGGACCGCCTCAAGATACATGGGCGTCTCGATGAAGAGCGTCGTAAAACGCCGCACGTGAGCATAGAGAAAAGGATGCTCTCCCGGTAAGAGAACGGCCTGGTCGGGATAAAGATCATCAATGGGATCATCGCGATAGCCTTCGCTCGCCTCGTCGCTGCAAGCATAGTTCTCGATCCAGCGCACACCGTAGCGATCTCCGACGAGATCCTGAAAATATCGATGCGAGAGTCGAGAAGCCTTTTCCAGCAGCGCATCGAATGCCGGGGTGCGTTTGTCCCGGTCAGCAATGGTGAAGGGCTGCCACTGCGCGCCGGCGATGTTTGAAGTGGTCTGCGGCGGCAGGTCTTTCGCGTAGATGGTGACGTTCCCGCCGCGACGCTGAAGAAGGCGCGCGGTGGCGAGCCCGACGGCACCGCATCCGATTACCGCATAGTCCCCGACCCGCCCGTCATAGGCCTCGTCGACGGCGAGGTGGGCGGTGCCCCACGAAAGGGTCACCCCGCATCCGCCGTGACCGTAGTGATGCACGATCTTTTTGGAACCGACCGTCTCCGCCCTCACGACAAATCCCGAGGGACGGAAGGGCCGCAGTCCGACGACGGTGCGGATAACCCGGCCGGGGTCGACCTTTACCGGAGGAAAGGTCCGGCCCGGCGGGAGCGCCTTTTCGTCCCGTGGAGAACAACTCCCGAAGGCGAGCGCCCCGAGACCGGCTGCCTTGAAGAGAGAGCGCCGATCCATCGGTCCTTTCCTTTTCATCGTTCGTTAAACGCTCACGGCACCACCGGCACGAGAGGTTTCCCGTCTTCTCCCACGGGATAAACCGCGCCCTTGTCCTCAAGCTCTTTCACCATCCCCTGCATCATTCGCACGAGCACTTCCCGCTCAGTCTCTGCAAGATTCTTCTGCTCAAAGGGATCGCTTTTCAGATTAAACAATTCGTAGTGGCCACCCTCGAACTGAATGAAGCCCCCCTGAGTGGGCACCTCCGGGAGCGTGTGGTAGATCACTTTCCAATCTCCGTCCCGCCAGGTCGTGAAGTAGTTGCTGCGATGCACCGCATGCGGGTAGTGCATCAGAAACTGGTCGCGATGGGAGGGATCGGCACGCCCGCTTAACAGCGTGTCGAGGGGCAGACCGTCGACGATGTGTTCCCCGGGTGTCAGGCCTGTGCTCTCGGGGGAAACCATGCGCACAAGGGTCGGGAAAATATCGGTGACATTCGCCACTTGCCCCTGAATCGTTCCGGCGGCAATGGGCAGACGCTGCTGCGAGGGGTGCCCGGGATTCGGCTTGGCCCAGGCTGCAATGAAGGGAACCCTCACCCCGCCCTCGTAATGGCTCCCTTTTTTCCCGCGCAGGGGTTCGGAACAGGCGACGACATGCTGATCGCCGAGGGGGGCGTCGGAACCATTGTCCCCCAGGAAAAGGACAAGGGTGTTCTCCGCAATGCCGAGTGCCTCGAAATGGTCGAGCATATCGCCGAGCGATTTATCCATTCCCTCAACCAGGGTCGCAAAGGCCTGTGCCGCCTCGGGCTTTCCGCTGTTCTGGTAGTGGGCGGCAAAGCGGGGATCGGAATTGAAGGGCGCATGCACGGCGTAGTGGGCGAAATATAGAAAGAAGGGCTTCTCCTCTTTCACCGCGGCGCTCACATTGGCCTTGGCCTCGAGGGTCAGTGCTTCGGTGAGAAAGATCTCCTGTCCGTGATATTTCTCGAGACCGTGCACGGCATGATCGGGCCCTTTCCCCTTCCCTCTTCCATTCGGATTCTTCGGCCGATCAAAGTTCTGTGCTCCGTAATAGCTCCCCGGTGCTCCGATTGAGGCGCCGGCGATATTAATTTCGAATCCGAGATTCGCGGGATCAGCTCCTTCCGCCTCGCGCGAACCGAAGTGCCCCTTGCCAACGTGAATCGTCCGGTAATCCTGATCACGCAGGACACCCGCCAGGGTCACATCGCCCTTCTTCAATCCCTTCCAGTTCCACTCCGGCGGTCCCTGCGGTCCGGCATTGTCCGAATCGGGGTTGATCCAGTTGGTGGTGCGGTGACGCGCCGCATTCTGCCCCGTCATGATTGAAATCCTCGTCGGGGAGCAGACGCTCATGGCATAGAACTGATTGAAGCGGATCCCCTGCCCCGCGAGACGCTCCATCGACGGAGTGCGGTAGAAGTCGTTGAGCGGGTATCGTTTCGGCTTTCCCTCCGCATCAGTCAGAAACGGGACGGAGGTGTCCATGATTCCCATGTCATCCACTAGAAAGATGACAATGTTAGGAGCGTCGGAAGATACCAGCAAGGAACCGGGAGCGAGGATTCCGGAGATGATGAAAGCGAGGAGGAGACGCATGGGGAAGAGCTACTTTCAGTATTTCAAATTTTCAGCCTTTCAGCCTTTCAGCCTTTCAGCCTTTCAGCCTTTCAGCCTTTCAGCCTTTCAGCCTTTCAGCCTTTCAGCCTTTCAGCCTTTCAGCCTTTCAGCCTTTCAGCCTTTCAGC
>ERZ761602.209-NODE-209-length-142577-cov-38.492268_pt1 | contig 142577 bp, 129 predicted proteins | sample MGYA00512165_ERZ761602 | MGnify/ENA primary metagenome ERZ761602 (study PRJEB28899, sample SAMN02445085) | bioreactor sludge metagenome | biome: EBPR sludge; isolation source: Thorneside wastewater treatment plant | place: Australia: Brisbane, Thorneside... | reverse complement strand
TGACCCATGACCCATGACCCATGACCCATGACCCATGACCCATGACCCATGACCCGTAACTCTTGACCCATGACCCGTAACTCTTGACCCATGACCCGTAACTCTTGACCCATGACCCGTAACTCTTGACCCATGACTCGTGGCCCCGGCTTCGCCGGGAGGAAAAATCACTGAAAAACCCCGGCGATGGAGTAGACTTCCCCTTTTCGATTCCCATTTTCCTTCCCTCTCCCCCATGGTCCAGTGGCTCCTCAAACTCATCGTCGGCAGCCGGAACGCGCGCGTCATCCGTCGCATCGCGCCCGTCGTCGTCAAGATCAACGAGATCGAAAGGGAGCTGCAACGCCACCCCGAGCAGTTCCTGAAGGACAAGACGACCGCTTGGAAAGCCCATCTCGACCGCTACAGTCTGCGCGTCGAGAGCTACAGCGAGCGAATCCTCGGCACCCGCACGGAGGAGGAGAACCGCGCCCTCCTGAAGGATTGGGCGGAGCGCTTCGCCCGCCTCGCCGGGGAGTTCAAAACCGCCTCCTCCTTCCTTTCGCCCTACGAGGCCGACCGTCTCGACGCCGGGGAGCTCGCCCCCCGCATCCTGGAGGCGCAGCGCCTCTTCCACGATCTGAAGGATGAATTCCCCGCCGCCCGCGCCGCCTACCTCGAAGAGATCCTGCCCGAGGCCTTCGCCGTGGTGAAGAACGCGGCCCGCCGTCTCTGCGGACGCGAATGGCTCGTCTGCGACCACCCCGTGAAATGGGAGATGGTCCATTTCGACGTGCAGCTCATCGGCGGCATCGGCCTGCACCGCGGCATGATCGCCGAGATGGCCACGGGCGAGGGCAAGACCCTCGTCGCGACCCTGCCCGTCTTCCTCAACGCCCTCACCGGGCTCGGCGTCCACGTCATCACGGTGAACGACTATCTCGCCCGCCGCGACGCCGAGTGGATGGGCTACCTCTTCGAATACCTCGGCCTCTCCGTCGGCGTGATCCAGAACGACCTGCGCGGCGAACTGCGCAAAGCCCAATACGAAAAGGACATCACCTACGGCACCGCGAGCGAATTTGGCTTCGACTACCTGCGCGACAACGGCATGGCCCAAGACGCGAGCCAGCAGGTGCAGCGCAACCATTACTTCGCCCTCATCGACGAAGTCGACTCCGTCCTCGTCGACGAAGCTCGGACGCCCCTCATCATCTCCGGCCCCGTCACGGTGCGGCAGGACCAGCAGTTCGACCTCTACAAAAACCAGATCCGCGACCTCTACCGCAAGCAGACCCAGCTCTGCAACAGCCTCGCCGCCGACGCGAAGAAGCTCCTCGACGAAGGCAACGCCGCCGAGGCCGGCACCATCTACTACAAGATCAAGCTCGGCATGCCCCGGAACGCCGCCTTGATGAAGGCGATGCAGAATACCGAGGTCCGCAACGCCATGCAGAAGGCCGAGCTGGAGTTCTACCGCGATCCGCAGAAAACCGCCCTCTTCGCCCTGAAGGAGGAGCTCTTCTTCACCCTCGACCCGAAGGCCCACGAGGCCGAGCTGACCGAGCAGGGACGGCAGGTCCTCAACCCCGGCGACCCCCAGGCCTTCGTCCTCCCCGATCTCTCCGAGGCCTTCTCCGTGATCGACGGCAACCCCGACCTGACCGATTCCCAGAAAGCCGCCGCCAAGCGCGAGCTGCAGCAGCAGATGGCCGCCCAAGCCGAGAAGATGCACACCATCTCGCAGCTCATGAAGGCCTACACCCTCTACGAGAAGAACGTCCACTACGTCGTCGAGGAGAACCGCGTCATGATCGTCGACGAGAACACCGGCCGCAAGATGCCGGGGCGGCGCTGGTCCGACGGACTCCACCAAGCCGTCGAGGCGAAGGAGGGCGTCACCATCGAGGGCGAGACCCAGACCTACGCCACCATCACGATCCAGAACTACTTCCGCCTCTACCAGAAGCTCGGCGGCATGACCGGCACCGCCGAGACCGAGGCGGCCGAGTTCCACGACATCTACAAACTGGAGGTCCTCGTGGTGCCGACAAACCGGCCCATCGCCCGCATCGACCTCAACGACAAAATCTACAAGACCCAGCGCGAGAAGTTCAAATCCGTCATCGACTTGGTGAAGGAGCGCCACCTCGCCGGGCAGCCCATCCTCCTCGGCACCGCCAGCGTCGAGTCCTCCGAGGTCCTCTCGCGAATGCTCCAGCGCGAGAAGATCACCCACTCCGTGCTGAACGCGAAATTCCACCTCCAGGAGGCCGAGATCGTCGCCCGCGCCGGCCAGGAGGGAGCCGTCACCGTGGCCACGAACATGGCGGGCCGGGGCACCGACATCAAGCTCGGCCCCGGCGTCGCCGAGAAAGGCGGCCTTTTCGTCATCGGCACCGAGCGCCATCGCAGCCGCCGCGTCGACCGCCAGCTCCGCGGGCGCTGTTCGCGCCAAGGCGACCCCGGCAAATCGGTCTTCTACGTCAGCTTCGAGGACGACCTGATGTTGCAGTTCGGCGCCGCCGAGCGCATGACGAAGATGATGGAGCGCTTCGGCCTCGAAGAGGGGCAGGAGTTGGAGCACCCTTGGCTCAACAAATCCGTCGAGAACGCGCAGAAGAAAGTCGAGACCCGCGACTACCTCTCGCGCAAGCACATCCTCGAATACGACGACGTGATGAACAACCAGCGCGGCGTCGTCTACGGCTACCGCAACGAGGTGCTCAAGACCGAGGATCCCCACTCCCTCGTCCTTGAGATCATCGAGGACGCCATGCCCAAGCTCCTCTCCGACTGCTTCGACCCCGATCTCGGGCGTCTCATTCCCGAGGCCGTCCTCCAAGTCGTGAACACTCACTTCCCCCTCGGCCTCACCGCCGAGGACGCCGCCCTCGACAGCCGCAGCGACGAGGAGACCCTCGACTTCCTCGTCGAGCGCGTGAAGGCCGCCTACGAGGTGAAGATGAGCCACGAGGATCCCGCCCGAGGCGAGGACTTGGAGCGCTGGGTCATCCTCCACAGCATCGACCAACTCTGGCAGGAGCACCTTTTCGAGATGGACAGTCTGCGCGACTCCATCAGCAACTACCGCTACGCGCAGAAGGATCCCTTGATCGAATACAAGCACCACGCCTACGAGCTTTTCGTCGGCCTCATGGACCGGATCAAAACGGAAGTGCTGGGCAACCTCTTCCGCACCACCACGATCCGGCCCGAGGAATACAACCGCGTCCTCCGGGGCATCCAGACGAGCCGCCCCGACCTCCTCGCGCAGGGCGACGGCGGCAGTGACGGCGGCGGCGAGCCGTCGTCGAAGCAGGGCATCCAGATCCCGAAGACCCCGCAACGGCGCGACCTCCCCAAAGTCGGGCGAAACGACGTCTGCCCCTGCGGCAGCGGGAAGAAATTCAAGTCCTGCTGCGGCAAGACCTGAACCCTTCCCCAAACCCCGGAGGGCGGAAACAACCCCGATTTTTCGGTCGAAACTCTCGCGGGATAGCGGAAAGTCCCCGACCGTGAGTGATTTCGCCCCGCATTCCCCCAAACCCGCCCGTCCCACTTGGGTCATCGGCCACAAAAACCCCGACACCGACGCGATCTGCTCGGCCCTCGCCTACGCCGACCTGCTGCGACGCACCCGTCTGCCCGACGCCGTCGCCGCCTGCTGCGGCCCGCCGAACGCCCGCACCGAATGGGTGCTCCAGACCGCCGGGCTGCCGCGCCCCCCGCTCGTGAGCGACCTCCATCTGCGCGCCGACGACATCTGCCGACGCGAAGTCTCCACCGCCCGCGCCGCCGACTCGGTCATCGAGGCCTACCGTGAGATGGCGGCCCACCACTACCGCAGCCTGCCAATCGTCGATGAAAACGGCACCCTCACCGGGATGCTCTCCCTGCAGGATCTGCTCGCCCTCCTCATCCCCTCCGGAGGCTCTGGCGACTCGAACGTCTACGCCCGCCAAGTCACCGCCTCGCCCGAGAAGATCGCGCAAATTCTGCAGGCCGAGGTCGTCGCCCTCGGCGAGGCGGCCACGGTGGAGCAGGTCTTCCTCATGATGGTGGCCGGGTCGTCCGAACCCGTCATGCAGGAACGCATCGGGAAAATGCCGAAAGACCAGATCCTCCTCATCACCGGTGACCGCGTCGGCGTGCAGCTCCACGCGGTCGAGGCGGGGGTGCGCTGCCTCGTCATCACCAGCGGCTACCGCCCCTCCGAGGCCATCGTCCACGCCGCGAAACTCAAAGGCACCACCATCCTCCTGACCAACTGGGACACCGCCTCGACGACCCAGCTCGTGCGCGGGGCACGCTCCATCCAAGGCGCGATCTCCACCGAGTTCATCTCCTTCTCGCCCGAGACGAAGCTGCAAGCCATCAAGGAGCGCCTCAAATCGAACCGCGACCAAGTCCTTTTCCCCGTCTGCGATCCCGAGACGAAGCGGCTCGTCGGCGTCTTCTCCCGCGCCGACCTCGTCAACCCCGAGCGGCCGCGTCTCATCCTCGTCGACCACAATGAGTTCTCCCAAGCCGTGACAGGAGCCGAGGAGGCCAGGATCGTCGAGGTCCTCGACCACCACCGGCTCAGCGGGAACCTCATCACGAAGGAGCCGATCCAGTTCATCAACAAGACGGTGGGATCGACCTGCACCATCGTGGGCAGCGCCTTCCGGGGGCACAACTTGGAACCCTCCCGGGGCATCGCCGTGTGCATCTGCGCCGGCATCATCTCCGACACCCTCAACCTCACCTCGCCGACGACGACGGACGAAGACCGCGCCGTGCTGGAGTGGGCCAGCCAGATCGCCGGGATTGACGTCGCCCGCTTCAAAGAGGACTTCTTCTCCGCCGGGTCGGTCCTGCGCGGCGGCAACTACGAAGAAGCCGTCGGATCGGACCGCAAGGAGTTCGAGGAGAGTGGCTACCGCGTCAGCATCTCGCAGGTGGAGGAGATCGGCTTCGACTACTTCTGGCCCGCCCGCGAGGCCCTCCAAGAGGAGCTGCGCCGTCTCATCCGCGAGCATCGGCTCGACCTCGCCTGCCTCATGGTCACCGACATCACCCTGAACGACAGCCTCCTCCTCATCGAGGCCCCTTCGGAGATCCGGCAGAAGATCGGCTACCCGCGCCGGGACTCGCATCTATTCATCCTGAAAGGCGTCGTCAGCCGCAAGAAGCAGCTCTTCCCCTTCATCGGGTCGCTGCTGGCAGAAAATCCCTTGGAGGAGAAGAAATAGGGAAGAAATCAACCGTTGAGAGCAAGAGGACGAAAAACACGATCATGAGAGCAAGCACCCCCATTCTCCTCCTCACCCTTTCCCTCCTTGCTCCCCTCCCCTCCACTCGCGCCGATTGGCTCAACTTCCGCGGTCCCAACGGCTCGGGCCACTCCCCGGAGATCGCGAAAACCGTCGGCGAACTCAGCGAGAACACCCTCGCTTGGAAAGCCTCTCTGCCCGGTCGCGGACTTGGCAGTCCCGTCGTCGTGGGGGACAAAGTGTTCGTCACCGCCGCGAGCGGCCCCGAGCAGCAGCAGCTCCACGTCCTCTGCTTCGCCGCCTCCGACGGCACCCCGCTCTGGGAGCGCCGCTTCTGGGCGACGGGGCGCACCATGTCTCACAACAAGACCAACGTCGCCGCGCCCACGCCCGCGAGCGACGGGGAGCGGATCTACGCCCTCTACTCCTCGAACGACCTGATCTGCCTCGACCTCGCGGGCAACCCCGCCTGGATGCGGGGCCTCACCCTCGACTACCCGAACGCCTCGAACAGCCTCGGCCTCGCCGCCTCGCCCCTCGTCGTCGGCGACACCCTCGTCGCCCAGATCGAGAACGATTCGGAATCCTTCGCCGCTGGCTTCGACCTCCTCACCGGGCTGAACAAATGGAAGCTCGACCGGCCCAAGGCGGCGAACTGGACCTCGCCCACCGTCCTCGAAAAAGACGGCGAGCGGCTCGTCGCCCTGCAATCGAGCGAGGGCATCCTCGGACTCGTTCCCGCGACCGGCTCCTCCGTCTTCCAAGTCGGCGGCGGCGCTTCGACCATTCCCTCCGCCGCGGCCGCAGGCGACGAATTGTTCATCCCCTCGAACGGCACCACCGCCGTCAGGATCGGAGCCCCCGGCGAGGCCCCGGCGAAGCTATGGAACCAGAAGAACCAGCGCCCCGGCACCGCGAGCGTGCTCGTTACCGGGGAGCAGCTCTTCCTCATCAACAACGCCGGCGTCCTCACCTGCGCCGACCGCCGGACCGGCGAAGCGCTTTGGGAAATCCGCCTGAAAGGCCCCTTCAGCGGCAGCCCCGTCGCCGGCGGGGACGGACTCCTATACATCTTCAACGAGCAGGGAGTCGGCCAAGTCATCGATCCTCGCGGCGAGAAGGGCGTCGTCATCAGCGAGATCGAACTGGGCGAGACCATCCTCAGCACCCCCGCCTTGGGCGAGGGATCGCTCTACATCCGCAGCGACGGGCATCTGTGGAAATTCGCTTCGCGGGACCGCTGATCGGCGGAGGCCACTTGCCCCCGTCGGGAATTCAAAGGATCGCCTCGTGCCCAGCACGGAGGCGGTGGACCGCGATCGCTTCGCCGTCGCGATGCAAAATTTCAACGGCGGCGGGACGGCTCAGGAAAGCGCCCACGCTCGCGGTGGCTCCGTACGCGCCGACGTTCGGGATGGCGAGAAGGTCGCCCGGATCGACACGGGGGATTTCGATCTTCTTCCCGAGACAGTCGAGAGGCGTGCAGAGCGGCCCGACCACATCGACGAGGATCGTTTCGTTCCCCCGTCGCGCAGGCGGTACGAGAAGGTCGATGGAGAATCGCGGGATGCGCCCCAGCCCGGCCATGCCGCCGAGATGGTGGATGCCGGTGTCAAGGATCAGGAAGAGGCGCTCGTCCTTCGAACGTTTCACCTCCATCACCCGGGTCAGGAGCGTGCCGGACGAGCCGGCGAGATAGCGCCCCGACTCGAACCACCATTGCGCCCGCTGCGCCAGCCCGCTACGGGCGTGCAAGGCGGCCAGCCCCTCGCGCAAGGGGGAGAGGTCCGGCCCGTTCCCCTCATGGGCGTAGGGCCAAGCGAAACCGCCGCCGAGGTTGAGGATGTCGAGGGGAAAGCCGAGACCATCGGCGAGTTCCTCCGCGATCTCGACCGTCTTCTCGAAGGAGGCGAGCAAAGCCTCCGGCTCCGCGATCTGGGTGCCCCAATAGAGATGAAGGCCGACGACGGAGAGCGTCCCTCCCGCGAGGCGCAGGATCTCGCGCCCGTCGCGGCGCAACTCGTCCTCCTCGAAACCGAACTGGCTCGCCACGCCCGACATGGCCAGCTTCGCCTTCGGCGGTGAATGCGGATTCACACGCAGCAGGGCCTTCACCGACGTTCCCTCCGAGCGGGACGCGGCGGCGAGGCGCTCCAGATCGACCGCCGACTCGACCGAAAACTGTCCGATCCCCGCCCGGATCGCGGTGCGGTATTCCTCCTCGCCCTTTCCGGGACCTCCGTAGAGCGCCCGCGAGAGATCGAAGCCCGCCGCCACCGCCGCCCCGATCTCGCCGGGGGAGGTCAAATCCGCCTCGCAGCCATGCCTCCGCAACTCTCCCGCGACCGAGGGCAGCGGATTGGCCTTGAAGGAATAGAGTAGCCGGGGCGATGCCGCCGTCGGAAGGAAGGAGCGCAAGGTCTCCGCCTGCGCCGCGATCCTGTCGGCATCGTAGACGTAGCAGGGCGTCCCATGGGCCGCCGCCAAGGCCTCCCGATGACCGGGGTCGATCATTGCAGGCGAATGGGCGGGGGCTGGAGCAACAGGGTTCACGAAAAGAGCGTTTCGATTTTTAATTTACCATAATTTTCGACCTTTATTGCGAAAAACAGACTCCTTCACATCAACCTTTCGATATTCAGGGCAGTCGTCCCATCTGCGAAAATTCGCGGCCATCTGCGGCCATTTGCGGCCATCTGCGTCAAAAAAAGAGAAACGCAGATTTTCGCGGATGAAACGCAGATTTCCGCAGATGCCCAAGGTCATTTCGCAAGACAGTTTACGGATGCCGGGGTTTTTGTTAACCTGCCTTCCGATGCGCGCCGCCCTACTCGCTGTCTTCCTCCTCCCCAGTGTCGTCGCCTCGGACAAACCGAGCGTCCTCTTCCTCTTCGCCGACGACCAGTGCCACGAGACGATCCGGGCGCTCGGCCACACCGACATCGACACGCCCAACCTCGACCGCCTCGCCGCACGAGGCGCAACCTTCACCCACGCCTGCAACATGGGCTCATGGCTGCCCGCCGTCTGCGTCGCGAGCCGCACCATGCTCGCCACCGGCCGCACCCTGTGGCGGGCGAACGCGCTCCACCCCGACACGGACCAGGAGCGAAAGGCGGGCCGCCTCTGGCCGCAGCGGATGGCGCAGGCGGGCTACGAGACCTGGTTCACCGGGAAGTGGCACGTCAACACCGACGCGGCGAAGTGCTTCGACCATGCCGCCAACCTCCGCGGAGGGATGCCGAAGGACGGGGTCTCGCACTACCACCGTCCCGTCGAAGGTGTGCCGGACGCGTGGAACCCGAGCGATCCGAAGTTCGGCGGCTTCTGGGAGGGAGGGAAGCACTGGAGCGAAGTCGTCGCCGACGACGCCGTCGGATTCATCGAACGGGCCGCGACGTCGGAGAAGCCTTTCTTCATGTACATCGCCTTCAACGCGCCCCACGACCCGCGCCAGTCGCCGCAGGAATACGTCGACCGCTACCCGCTCGACCGCATCGCGCTGCCGGAGAACTTCCTCCCCGAATACCCTCACAAAGACACCATCGGCTGCGGACCCGACCTTCGCGACGAACGGCTCGCGCCCTTCCCGAGGACGGAGTTCGCGGTGAAGACACATCGGAGGGAGTATTACGCCCTCATCTCCCATCTCGATGCGCAGATCGGTCGCATCCTTGACGCGCTCGACGCCTCGGGAGAGGCGGAGAACACTTGGATTCTCTTCACCGCCGACCACGGCCTCGCCGTCGGCCACCACGGCCTCTTCGGAAAGCAGAACCTCTACGAGCACAGCCTGCGCGTGCCCTTCCTCGTGAACGGTCCCGGCGTGGAACCCGGCGCGAGGATCGCCACACCCATCTACCTGCAGGACGCCATGGCCACGGCCCTTGAGATCGCGGGCGAGCCGTCCGACTGCGTCGAGTTCCGCAGCGTCCTGCCGCTCTTGCGGGGCGAATCGGCCACCGCCCGCGAGGCCATCTACGCGGCCTACCTCGACCTCCAGCGAGCCGTCGTCCACGAAGGATGGAAGTTGATCCTCTATCCGAAGGCCAAGGTCGCCCGGCTCTACCATCTCGCGGACGACCCGCTCGAACAAACCGATCTCGCGGACGATCCAGCGCAGACGGAGCGGACAAAAGCGCTGTTCGCGAAACTGCGCGAACTCCAGATCGAATTCGACGACCCGCTCGACCTTTCCTCCGCCTTCCCGAATCTTGCCCCATGAAAAGACGCCTCGCTCACCTCGCCACCGCCCTCGCCCTTTTGTCATTCGGGTTCCGGGTTTCGTCATTCGCTGCGGAGCCGCGCCCGAACATCGTCTTCCTCATCTCCGACGACCACGCTTGGACCGACTACGGCTTCATGGGGCATCCGCAGATCGAGACGCCTCACCTCGACCGTCTCGCCTCGCGCAGCGCCCTTTTCTCCCGGGGCTACGTGCCCACCGCCCTCTGCCGACCCGCCCTCGCCACTTTCGCGAGCGGACTCTACACGCACCAGCACGGCGTCACCGGAAACGACCCCTCGCCCCTCGACGGTGACACGAAAGGCAAAAGCCGCCCCGAGTCGCCGGAATACGCCGCCCTGCGCGAGAAGCTCATCGCGAAAATGGACGTGCCGCCGACGATCATGAAGCTGCTCGGCGAAAAAGGCTACCTCAGCCACCAGTCGGGCAAATGGTGGGAGGGCAGCCCCGCCCGAGGCGGCTTCACCGAAGGCATGACCCGCGGCTTCCCCCAGCCCGGCGGACGCCACGGCGACGACGGTCTCAAGATCGGGCGCGAAGGCATGGAACCGGTCTTCGACTTCATCGACCGCGCCGTCGAGGAGGAGAAGCCCTTCTTCCTCTGGTACGCGCCCTTCATGCCCCACACCCCGCACACTCCGCCGCAAGCCCTCTTCGAGAAATACAAAGCGAAAGGGATCGCCTCGGACCACGTCGCCCGCTACTACGCCATGGTCGAGTGGTTCGACGAGACCTGCGGCCAGCTTCTCGGAAAGCTCGACGAGAAGGGTCTCACCGACAACACCCTCGTCGTCTATCTCGCCGACAATGGCTGGATCCAAGATCCCGACTCCCCGCGCTACGCGCCGAAGTCGAAGCAGTCGGCCAACGAGGGCGGCACGCGCCAGCCCATCCTCTTCTCCTGGCCCGGCGTCATCCAGCCCGGCGACCGCAAAGGGCAGCTTTGCTCCAGCATCGACATCGTGCCCACCGCCCTCGCCGCCGCCGGGGCGGAGGCACCCGGCAACCTGCCCGGCCTGAACCTCCTGCCCATCCTCCGGTCCGGCGAGGCGACGCCGAGGAAGGAGGTCTTCGGCGAGACCTTCGCCCACGATGTCGCCGATCTCGACGACCCCGAGGCGACCCTGCTCTACCGCTGGGTGATCGAGGGGAAATGGAAGCTCCTCCTCACCTACGACGGCGAAGTCGGCCGCCATGCCGACTCCCATCCCCGCACCGAGAAACTGCCCCAACTTTACGATCTCCTCGCCGATCCTCACGAAACCACCAACCTCGCCGCCGCGAATCCCGAAACCGCCGCCCGCCTCGCCGCCCGCCTCCAGGAATGGTGGCCGGTGACGAAGCGCCAAGTGCTGACCGAGTGGACCGATGCGCCGGGGGTGTGGAGGTGAATTTCCCCGTCGCCTTCCAACCCTCTCCCATGAAGCACCCGACCCTCTTTGCCCTCGTCACCTTCCTCCTGCTCCCGGTCGCCGCCGCCGCGGAGAAGCCGAATCTCCTTTTCCTCTTCGCCGACGACTGGGGGCGCTACGCCTCCCTCCTGCGCGGGACCGAGGGGCCGGGAACGATCAACGACGTCGTCAGCACTCCGAACTTCGACCGCATCGCCGGGGAAGGGGTCTTCTTCCGCAACGCCCACGTCAGCGCGCCCTCGTGCACGCCCTGCCGCAGCGCCCTCCTGACGGGACAGCATTTCTGGCGCACGAACACCGGGGCCATCCTGCGCGGCGCGGTGTGGGACGCTTCGTTGCCAAGCTTCCCCTTGCTGTTGCAGGAGGCGGGCTACCACATCGGCTACACCCACAAGGTCTGGGGGCCTGGCACGCCGGCGAACGCGCCATTCACAAAGGAGCAAGCCTACGCGGAGCGCGGGCGGCGCTTCAACCAGTTCTCCCAGAACGCGACGAAAGCCGTGGCCGAGGGCCGACCCTTCGAGGAGGCGAAGGCGGAGCTGCTGGAGGAGACGCGCGGCAATTTCGAGGACTTCCTCGCCGCGAACCAAAAGGGGAGGCCTTGGCTCTACTGGTTCGGTCCAACCAACGTGCATCGCCAGTGGGTCAAAGGGAGCGGCAAGGCCCTCTGGGGGATCGAACCCGACGATCTCAAAGGGAAAATGCCGCCCTACCTCCCCGACGTGCCCGAGGTGAGGGAGGACCTGGCCGACTACTTCGGCGAGATCGCGGCTTGGGACGCCGCCATCGGCGTGCTCCTCGGGGAGTTGGAGAAGCGCGGCGAGAAAGACCGGACTCTCATTGTCATCAGCGGCGACCACGGGGCACCGGGTTTCCCCCACGGCAAGTGCAACCTCTACGGCTTCGGCACGAACGTCTGCCTCTCCGTGACCGGCCCGGGCGTGAAGGGGGGGCGTGTCGTCGACGACCTCGTGTCGCTCACCGACCTCGCCCCGACCTTTCTCGAAGCGGCGGAACTGGAGGCCCCCGAGGTCATGACCGGGCGCAGCCTCTGGCCAGTGCTGCGGTCGGAGAAAAGCGGCCTCGTCGATGAGACGCGCACGCGAGTCTTCACCGGGCGCGAGCGTCACGTCGAGAAGGCAAGAGCCGACTTCACTCCCTATCCGCAACGGGCCATCCGCACCGCCGACCATGTTCTGATCGTGAACTTCCGCCCCGACCGCCATCCCATGGGTGATCCCTACCGGCTCGACAGCGGTGACGCGCCCACGGTGGAAGAGCTGGAGAACGAGACCCGCGTCACCCTGCCCGACGAGGACGCGGGGCCGACCAAGGCTTGGCTCGTCGGAGTCCGCAACACGCCCGAATGGCGGGCGCATTTCGATTGGGTCTACGGCAAGCGTCCCCAATGCGAACTCTACGATTTGAAGAAAGACCCCCACGAAACCAAGAACCTCGCCGACGATCCCGCCTACGCGGAGGCGAAGGCGGAGTTTGAGAAACAGCTCATGGACGAACTCGCCCGCACCGGAGACCCGCGCCTCGTCGATGGAGGACGTTTCTTCGAAACCCCGCCCATGGCCGGACCGCTTCCGAGCGCCGCCCCGTGAGTGGTGATCGGTTAATTCGTTCTATATCAATGGGCGACGAACGGGTGAAACGATTCCATTCTCGCCACATTCGATAGATCGGCCCGACTGTCGGATTTCGGATCGATTCCCGCGACTATCTCATCATCAGTTGCTTGTATCGAAAACGCAGGAATTTCCGAGAAAACAGGACATCCCATGCCGTGAAAAAGCCTGATGGATCAAGGGATTCGCCCTTCCGGCGATGAAATTTCCCGTTTCCCGAATGGCGCATGATTTTTTTTTCACCACCTTCGGAAAACCACTATTTTCGATAACTCCTTGAGCGGGAGGAAAGAGGTGGATTTTGACACCGGAAAGACTGGCTGATTCGCCGGATTCGACCATCAAAAGAAACCGGGCGTGGCATGGAGGGTGCTGGATTGGATGGAGTAATCCTTCGTTCGAATTCCTATGCCAGGTATCGGCCGCGGAGGGGAAAAAACAAACGAACCCTACTTGAAAAAAACTGTATGAAACTGAATGCGAAGCTATCAACCCTGTTCGCCACCCTTTCTGTCGGCGTCGCGGCCCAGGCCGGCGACTACTACAGCAAGGCCCCGGTGGGCAAGGATGTGGTCCCAGTCGAGGACGCCATCTCCGGCGTCCTCTCCTTCGACGTGAACACCCATTTCATCTCCTACGGGTTGGATGTCTGGGGGGCGGGAGGCGATTGGGAGCACACCCTCTTCAATCCCTCGCTCGAACTGACCTTCGCCCTCCCCAACGACGCCTACTTCGTCCTGGGGACTTGGTGGGATGTCAACGACCGGGCCCCCTCCCTCATCGGCGGCAGCATCCAGGAGATCGACGTCTGGTTCGGGATCGGCAAGGATTTCGGCCTCATCGACGCCAAGCTGCTCTACCAAGTCTGGAACTACGGCGGCGACACCGAGGACATCCTCGACCTCGTCCTGTCCTTCGACGCTCCTCTGAACCCCAGCTTCACCGTCCACTATCGTGTCGACGAGGGGGCTTCCTTGGGTGACACGGGCGTCTTCTTCGTGGGCGGGATCGCCCCCGGCTTCGATCTCGGGCCGGTCGCGGTCTCCGTTCCGGTGAACGTCGGCTTCACTCCTGACAGCTACCACCCCGGCCTCGCCCCCGGCACCTTCGGCGGTTCCGGCTACGGCTTCGCCTCGGTCGGCCTGAAGGGCAGCTACCCCCTTCCGGTTCCGGAGCAATACGGTGAATGGGCCCTCAACGCCGGCGTCACCTTCTACCACACCAGCGACTCCGTGATCCCGACGAACCCGCAGGACACCTTCCTGACCGGCAGCATCGGCGTCTTGATCGGGTTCTGAAGCATCCTTCGGACGTCCCCTTTCCCAAGCTGCGCCCTCCCGCGATCTTGGGGCGAAACAGCATGCCCACGTTCCCGGTCTCAAATACGACCATCGCCATTTCATCTTCGGCCACGAGAATGTTTCCTCTTTTTGGCCCGAAGAACGCGTCAGCGCCTGTAGCCGCCTCAGTGAGGTCGGCTACAGCGCTGGCGCGTTTTGCCACGCTCCATCCACCCTTCTTGCTGGAATGGACCACTGGTGCACGGAGGATCCATGGGCGGGAATGGATACCGGGCGCACCCATCGAACGAAGCCTCAAAACGGCCTCCGCCCCCCGCCGAACTGCTTCATCAACTGGCCCATCTTGCCCTTGTTGCGCATCAGCTTGCGCATCTCGCCGAACTGCTTGAGAAGCTGGTTCACCTGCGTCACGCTGGTGCCGCTGCCCATCGCGATGCGGCGGCGGCGCGAGGCTTTGATGATCTCGGGGCGGCCGCGCTCCTCGGGCGTCATGGAGAGGACGATGGCCTCGGTGCGCTTCATGCGTTTCTCGTCGAGATCGACGCCTTTCAGCTTGTCGCCCATTCCAGGGATCATCCCGAGCAGGCTCTGCATGCCGCCCATGCGCTTCATCATGCGCATCTGCGAGAGGAAATCGTTGAAGTCGAAATCGGCCCGCTTGAGGCGCTCGGCCATGCGCAGGGCCTCGTTCTCGTCGATGGCCTCGGCGGCCTTCTCGACGAGCCCGACGATGTCGCCCATGCCGAGGATGCGTCCGGCCATGCGGTCGGGGACGAAGGCCTCGAAGTCGGAGAGCTTCTCTCCCACCCCGGCGAACTTGATCGGCTTGCCAGTGATGCTGCGCATGGAGAGCGCGGCCCCGCCGCGGGCGTCGCCGTCGAGCTTGGTCAGGATGAGCCCGGTGAGGCCGACGGCGGCGTCGAAGGTCTTGGCCACGTTCACCGCCTGCTGCCCGGTGGCGGAGTCGGCGACGAGGAGGGTCTCGCGCGGCACGAGGAAACGGTGGAGCTGGCGCAATTCCTCGACGAGGGCCTCGTCCACCTCCTGCCGCCCGGCGGTGTCGAAAATCACGGCGGTGCCACCCTGCTGCTCGGCCCATTTCAGGGCCTCCTTCGCGACCTTGAGAACGTCGGTCTCGCCGGGTTCGGGACGGAAGACGGGGATGTCGATCTGTTTTCCGAGGGTGGAGAGCTGCTCGACGGCGGCGGGGCGATAGAGGTCGCAGGCGACGAGGAGGGGGCGGCGTCCCTGCTTGCGCAAGTGCAGGGCGAGCTTGGCCGAGGTCGTCGTCTTCCCGGCCCCGTTGAGACCGACGAGGAGGATGCGGGCGGGCGGATTGAGGTCGAGCGGAGCCGCGTCCCCGCCGAGGAGGGCGGCGATCTCGTCGTTGAAGATTTTGACGATCTGCTGGCCGGGCGAGACGGTGCGCAGGACGCTTTCGCCGAGGGCCTTCTCCTTGACCCGGGCGATGAACTCCTTCGCCACGGAAAGCTCCACATCGGCTTCGAGGAGGGAGAGCCGCACCTCGCGCAAGGCGTCGGAGATGTTCGACTCGGTGATCTTGCCGTGGCCGCGGAGTTTCTTGAAAGTGTGCTGGAGGCTGTCGGAGAGGTTGGCGAACATGGGGAGGGCCGCTTCGCGGCGTAAAAGGCGAAAAGTAAAAGGTAAAAGGTCCGGAACTCAGATGTCCTGCCCGGACAGGGAGGGGCCTTCAGCTTCACAGCGAAGGCGTCGCCGTGGGCGGAGAAAGGGCGGCGGATTCCTCCTTCTCCGCGACGGGATCGCTCTTCCCGGGAGCGGTGGCCTCGGAGGAGAGGTAGTCGGCGAGCGGGTCGATGCGGAAAGTCCAGCCGATGGACTCGTTCTGCTTCGATCCCGCGTGGCGGAAGGAGAGTTGCACGGCGCAGGTCTCGACGCGGAGGCGTTGGGGGATTTGATAGGCGAGGCGGCCGCTCGCGGGATCGTAGGTGTGGGCGACGCGCCCGAAGCCCGAGACGCGCAGGATGATGCTCGCGGGATCGACGCCCTGCAGTTTCGAGAGATCGACCTCGATGAGGGGAAGGCGGTTTCCGAGGACGGTGTTCGCGTCCGGCTTCACCGTCACGAGCGGCCCCGCTGCGGCGCCGTCCGCGGAGGTCTGTTCGGCGAGGAGTCGGCGCCCGCCCGTGGTCACGGCCCCACCGCCGAAGTCGAGGGCTGGATCGAAGTTCGCGAGGGTCGTCCCGTGGACGACGTAGCGACCGATCTCCATATCCTCGATCTCCCAGGTGGTCTTCTTCCCATTCACGGTGAAGCAGGCCTCGTAGCCGGCCTCGCGAGCGAGTTCGAGGACGCGGTCGTTGTAGATGCCGAAGGGGAAGGCGAAGGTCTTCACGACCGCCCCCGTGTCGCCGTAGTTCTCCTCCAGGAAGCGCATCGACTCGACCAATTCCTCGCGCAGCCAGGCGTCGTAGGCGGCCGGGGAGCGTCCGCCCCGGCTGGAGAGGTTCTTGTGGCTGACGGAGTGGCTGGAGATCGTGCCCCCGCTCGCGGCGATCTCGCGGATCTCGTCATGGGTTAAGGAGCGGCCCCCGATGTGGATGTAGTTCTTGTAGAGGAAGACGGTGAAAGGGTAGCCGAATTCCTTCAGCACGCCGAGGGCGAGGGTGTGGGTCGCCTTCCAACCGTCGTCGATGGTGATCATGACGCACTGGGCGGGGATATCGGCCTTGCCCTGCTTCCAGTCGAGGAACTGCCGCATGCTGATGACGGGGAGCTTCGCGTCGCGGATCGCTTGCATCTGGCTGCGGAAGTCCGCGACATTGAGGATCATGTCGTTGCTGGAGGCACCCTCAGTGAAGTCGTGATAGCCGAGGACGGAGACCCGGGCCTCCTTGTTGATCACCAGCTCCATCTTCACAGGGGCCGGCGGCGGCGGGATTTCGGTCGGCGGCTTCGGCTGCCGCGCGGCGATCTCCTCCTCGGTCTCGCGGTCGAGGGCTTTCTTCACCTTGTCGAGGTAGGGCGCCGCCTTTTCGCAGGAGCCGAGGAGCAGGGCGACCCCGAGGCCGGCGGAGAGGACGGTCAGATGGCGCATCGGGAAGGTCATGTCGCGAAAGGAAGCGGAAATATAGGCTCGATCCGGAGCTTTGAAACCGCGAATTCGTCCCTCCGGCGGGACGTTTTTTCCTTGGCGCAAATGCCACGGCGATTGCAAATTGTCGGCATGAAGGAACGGAGCGCTCTGTGCGAAAGCCACGGCGAAGAGCTGGCGAACACGCTGAGCCACGCCGTCGGAGCGCTGCTGTCCGCAGTCGGGCTGGCCCTGATGCTCCGGCTCGCCGCGCCGCTCTCGGCCTGGCACGTCACCGGGGTCTCGATCTTCGGCGGCAGCCTCATCCTGCTCTATGGCGTCTCGGCCCTCTACCACCATGTGACCTCGCACGGGAAGAAGCGCCTCCTCCAGATCCTCGACCACGCCTTCATCTTCGTCCTCATCGCGGGCAGCTACACGCCTTGGCTGCTCGTGAACCTGCGCGGGCCTTGGGGCTGGTCGCTGCTCGGGGTGGTGTGGGGGCTCGCCCTCGGCGGGATCGTGCTGAAGGCGGTGTTCCTGCCGCGCTTCGATCGGCTAGGCACGGCCCTCTACGTGGCGATGGGCTGGCTCGTGTGCGTCGCCTTCCGCCCCTTCGTCGAATCGGTGAACGCGGCGGGGCTCGCCTGGCTCGTCGCGGGAGGGCTCTGCTACACGGGCGGGGTCTGGTTCTATTTGAAGCGGGACATGCGCTACGGGCATTTCGTCTGGCATCTCTTCGTGATCGGCGGCAGCCTCTGCCACATCGCCGCCGTCGTCGCCGGGGTGCTGGTGGCGGGATACTAAACCCGGCTCCCGCATCGATTCTTTTCGGAGCCGTCCAAGTCTTTGCGGATTCCAAAAACGGCGGGCAGGTAGACCCGACCGGCCCGGTCGGGGGTTCGGCGCACAGGGATCCAAGAGCGCCCTTCCGGCGGTTCGAGCCGAACCGCCCTACCCAACGCACGGAACGTCTGCTGGATGTTTCAAATCTATTGGGTGCCGCATGAATAACAGCCAGTTTTCCGGTGGCGGCGACGACCCTCTGGAATTAACCTGTTTCGATGCGCCGCCGCCCCTACCGACCCCTCAAAGACCGCGTCCTCGCCGAATGGCGCGGCTATTGGGAGCCGCAGGACACGACGAAATTCGAGGACAAGATCGACAGCGTCGTCGGCAAGACGATGAAAGGCCTCGGGCTGAAGGAGCGCTTCCACGAGGAGGCGGTCTTCGAGGCATGGAACGCGATGGTGGACGGCTTCATCGCCGCGAACGCCCGCCCCGTCTCGCTGGAGCGGCGCGTCCTCGCCATCCAAGTGCTCCACGCCACCGTCCACTACGAGCTGGACCGGATGAAAGGCCGTCTGCTCGCCCGGATGCAGGAACGCTTCGGCGCGGACAAGGTGCGCGAGATCCGCTTCCGGCTGGGATGAGGCGCGAAATCCGAAATCTGCTTCGCAGGGCCGCTGATCTGGCTGATCTTCGCTGATCCGGAGAAAAAATCAGCGGAGATCAGCGCCAATCAGTGGTCCCGCGTAGCGAACTTCGGATTTCGGATTTAGGCTCCGCCGATATGAGCGACCGCATCCAGATCAAAGGTCTCCGCCTCGTCACCCGCGTCGGTGTGCCGGAGGAGGAGCGCGCCCTGCCGCAGAGCGTGGCGGCGAACGTGTCGATCACCTTGGCGAAATCGTTCAAAGGGTTCGACGACCGCATCGAGAACACGATCGACTACTACCGGGTCTCGAAACGGCTCCGCGAAATCGCGTCGGCGGGGGAGCGGCGCTTGATCGAGACCTTGGCCGAGGATCTCGCCGCCGCCGTGCTCGCCTTCGACGGCGTCTCCGCGGTGACGCTGGAGGTGGAGAAGTTCATCCTGCCGGATTGCGACCGCGTCAGCGTCGAGATCACAAGGGCGCGGGAGAGGTGAAGGCAATCGAAGGGAAGGTGGCGGGAATCCGCGATCCGTGCTAGGATGCGTCCATGAGCTTCACCTATCAGACCGTTCTCGACCAAGACGGCAGACCCTCCGCAGCGCTCATCCCTTGGGATCAGTTTGTGGATCTGATGGAGGCGAACGGTCTCGATCTCTCCGAGCAGGATCGTGAGGAGCTGCGGGAAGCGATGCGGGATTCGCTTGATGGGAACCGATCCGCCTTCGTTCGTGAAGACGAAGGATGAGGGAGATCCTCTACCATCGGCACGCGCTCCGGTATCTTCGCCGGATGCCCGAAGACCGGAAAGCGCAGGTGAAATCCGCGTTGACGGAAGTCGCAGCTCTCCCCGAACCTCTCGCCCATCCGAACGTGCAGGCGATGACCGGCGAATGGTCCGGTTGTCTGCGTCTGCGCGTCGGCGGGTATCGTGCGATCTTTCGGTGTGTCACCCGTGAAGGGATGCCGTCTCTTGAGGTGCTTCAGATCGGCCCGCGCGGGGACGTCTATGGTTGATCGTCGCAGACGTCACCAGCTCTTGATATTGTCCGCCCAAGTGTCGAAGTCCCCGTCGGGTCCGGCGGACCAGACGAGGATGGTCTCGGGGAGAAAGGCGGAGGTGGCGGGCACTTCGGGGTTTTCGACCCGGCGATTGTGGTCGGTGTCGAGGCGGACGCGGTAGAGGTTGCCCCATGGGTCCCAGAGTTCCCCGGTTCCGGTGGCGGGATGGTAGGTGATCCCCTTCCGGAAACGCCCCCCGGCCATGGGCTTGGCCTCTTTGTCGGCGTAGAAGGCGATGCCTCGCGGATTGCGCCCGCCCGGCACCTTGTGCGGGGCGGCACCGAGCAGGATGTCCATCAGGGTGTGGCCGGAGTCGGTTGTGAAGTCCCCGCTCGGGCTGGTCAGCGGATAGTCGCGGTATTCGGTGTGGAAGGTGGCGATGGCATTTTTCAGATGGTAGGCGGTGCTTTCCGCGTGGGCGTGTTCCGCCTTTTGGCGAGCGCCGCTCACTGCGGGAAAGAAGAATCCGGCAAGAATCCCCACCAAGGCAAAAAGGAGAGGGACGCCGATCACGATGCCCACGAGAATCCAGACCCATGGTTTCCATTTCATTCCCGCTTTCTACCAGATCCCCTTCCCTGCCGTCAATGCTGAAACGGAGTTCCTTTCGACGCCCGGGCGAGGTCGATGCCCTCGCCTACAGGGTTCTCTGCGATGGAGATCATGGCGGCGAAGCCGCGTACCTTTCAAATTGCGGGGAGGAGTGCCCGCGCTCCTCTCACGCCAGCAACTGCGTCACCACCCTAGCCCCCGGATCGTTGGTCAGGGAGGCGGCGAGGCCGTTGCGCTTGTAGGTGAGCTTGGTGTGGTCGAGGCCGAAGGCGTGCAGCAGGGTCGCGTGCCAGTCGTAGTGATGCACGGGATCGACGACGGCCTTGTGGCTCCATTCGTCGGTCTCGCCGTGGACGTGGCCGCCCTTGAAGCCGCCCCCGGCGACCCACTGGCTGAAGCCGAAGGTGTTGTGATCGCGACCCCACTTGTCGCGCCCGGCGTCGTTCTGGAGAACGGGGAGACGCCCCATCTCGCCGCCCCAGTGGACCACGGTGCTGTCGAGCAGACCCCGCTGCTTCAGGTCGGTGACGAGGGCGGCGCTGGGCTGGTCGGTGGCGGCGCAGAGCTTGGGCAGCGAGCCGAGGAGCGAGCTGTGCTGGTCCCACGACTGCCCGGCGTTGAGCACCTGCACGTAGCGGACGCCGCGCTCGACGAGGCGGCGGGCGATGAGGCAGCGGGTCGCGTAGTCGCGGGTCACGGGATCGTCGACGCCGTAGAGCTTCTTGATGTGCTCGGGCTCGTCGGAAATGTCGAGCGCCTCCTTGGCCGCGGTCTGCATCTTCGCGGCGAGCTCGTAGCTGGCGATGCGGGCACGCAGATCGAGTTCGCCGGGGTTCTCGGAGGAATGCTCCTCATTGAGGCTGCGGAGCAGATCGAGTTGGCGGCGCTGGCCGTCGCCGGCGAGGGAGGGCGGCGGGTCGAGGTTGAGGATGCGCGGCTCGGTCGCCCGGACCACGGTGCCTTGATAGAGGGCGGGAAGCCAGCCGTTGGTGAAGTGCTCGCCCTGGAAAGTGGGCAGTCCGCCGGGATGCGAGAGCACCATGTAGGCGGGCAGTTCCTCGGTCTCGCTGCCGAGGCCGTAGGTGAGCCACGATCCGAGCGCGGGGTTGCCCGCGGTGATGCGGCCCGAATTGATCGCGTAGAGTCCCTGGGCGTGGTTGCTGACGCCCGAGACCATGGAGCGGATCAGGCAGATGTCATCGGCGACCTTGCCGAGATGGGGCAGCAGTTCGCTCAACTCCATGCCGCATTCACCGTGCTTGGAGAACTGCCAGGGCGAGCCGAAGACCTTCGAGGAGGCTTGGGCGAGGTTGTCGTACTTGATCTCGCCGGGGAAGTTCTGGCCGTCGTACTTCGTCAGCATGGGCTTCGGGTCGAAGAGGTCCATCTGCGAGGGGCCGCCCATCATGAAGAGCGAGATCATCGCCTTGGCCTTGCCGTCGAAGTGCGACTGTTTCGGCAGGAGGTTGAAGTCGTTGTCCGGGCCGAGGTTCGGCTTCACCGGCGCAGCGAGGAGGCCGTCCTTCCGCAGCAGGGTGGCGAGGGCGAGGGAGCCGAGGCCGAAACCGTTCGCTTGGAGGAAATGGCGGCGCGAGCAGAGGCGGGCGGAGTTCATTCGACGTAGAGGAAGCGGTTCGAGCTATAAAGGACTTGGCAGAGGCTGGCGAAGGCCTCGCGGGCGGGATCGGGCGGGGCCGGGACCGGGGCGTCCTTGGCGGGCGCGGGAACGGGCTGCCGGGCGTGGAAGACGGTCAGGGTGGCGGTTTGCAATTTCAAATAGTCGAGGGAGCGGAGGATGTCGGATTCGGAAGGCTCCCTCCCGAAGAGCAACATCCAAGCGCGGCGCAGGCGCTCGCGCTCGTCCCCGGGAACCTCCTCGTGGACGCGGTCAGCGAGGCGGCGGGCGCTGTCGAGGATGAAGGTGTCGTTCATCAGCAGGAGCGACTGCGGGGCCACGGTGGTCTGGCTGCGCATCTCGCAATGGGGGGCCATCGCGGGCGCGTCGAAGGTATCGAGGACGGTCACGGGCTTGCTGCGGCGGACCTCGATGTAGATGGAGCGACGGAAGTCCTGCTCGCCGCCCGGCTCGACCTTGGCCGCGGTGATGGTACCCTTGTCGATGCCAGTGACGATGCGTCCGGCGGTGTCGCGGGCGATGGTGCTGGGCGGGCCGAAGGGCTTGTCCACGAGCGTGCCCGCGGCGGCGAGGATGGAGTCGCGAATGGCCTCGGCCTCGACGCGGCGCAGCTTGTGGCGGGCGAGGAGGCGGTTGTCGGGATCGGCCTCCAGGGAGCGCGGATTTTCCGAGGACTGGCGGTAGGCGTGGCTCAGGAGCATGGCGCGGTGGAGCGGTTTCAGCCTCCAGCCGCCCTTCACGAACTCGTCGGCGAGCCAGTCGAGCAGTTCGGGATGCGAGGGACGGTCCCCGGCAAGGCCGAAATCGCCGGGTGTGGCGACGATGCCGCGACCGAAATGGTGCATCCAGAAGCGGTTCACGAAGACGCGGGCGACGAGGGGATGCTGGCCGCTCGTCAGCCAGTTCGCGTAGGCGAGACGGCGTCCGCTAGAGCCCGAGGACACGGCGGCGGGCTGGAAGGACTCGATCTCCGGCGCGGCGAGGATCGATAGCTCTCCCGGCGTCACGGAGCGCACGGGCTGCTCGTGGTCGCCCCGGTTGAAGAGCTTCGACTCGGGAACTTGGCCCTTCACCTCGGTCAAGGCCATCACAAAGCTTTGAGGCGGCTTGGTGGCGCGGAGGGCGTCGGCCTCCTTGACTTTGGCATCGACGAGGTCCTGCTTTTTCTGGTCGTAGAGATTCAGCGAGTAGAGCGCGAGGGCCGAGGGGTATTTCTTGAGGAGCGCCTTCTGCTCGGGGCTGCGATCCTTCTCGGCGGTGGCGCGAGCCAGCCGGTAGGGTTCGCGCTCGGCCTCGGGCAGCTTGAGGATTTCGACCTCGAAGATCTCGTCGAGGAATTTTTTGCTCATCTCCCGCGCCTCGGCGTTGATCGCGGCGGCGGCCTTCTCGATCTCGGCGGCCTTGGCGCGCTCCTCGGGGGTGTAGAGCGAATAGAGCCGCTGCGCCGGGGGCCGCCAAGCCTCCCAGTTGTAGGCGGGTTCGAAGATGGCGCGGAAGCGGTAGTAGTCCTCGTGGGAGATGGGATCGTGGCGGTGGTCGTGGCATTGCGCACAGGCCACGGTGAGGCCGAGCAGGGAAGAACTGACGATCTTGAGCTGCTCGGCGACGACCTGGTTGCGGGCGAGCTTGGCGTCGTCGTTCGGGTCGCCGGTGCCATCGGGAGCCATGCGGAGGAAGGCGGTCGCGATGAGCTGGTCGCGCTTCTTCGGATCGAGCACGGCGGCCTGGTAGTCGGCGTGGGTGGCCCCGGCGAGCTCGTCGCCCGCGAGCTGCTCGCGGAGGAACTCGTCCCAAGGCTTGTCCTCGTTGAAGGCGCGGATCACGTAGTCCCGGTAGCGCCAGGCGTGGGGACGCGCCGAATCCGCCTCGGCGTAGCCGTTCGAATCGGCGTAGCCGACGATGTCGAGCCAGTGCCGCGCCCAGCGTTCGCCGTAGGCGGGCGAGGCGAGGAGGCGGTCCACGGCCTTCTCGTAGGCCGTCGGGTCCGGATCGGCGACGAAGGTCTCGACCTCCGCCGGCGTCGGAAGCAGTCCGGTGAGGTCGAGGGTGACCCGGCGGAGGAGGGTGGCGCGATCCGCCTCGGGGGCGAAGTCGAGCCCTTCCTTCCGCATCGCGGTGGCGAGGAAGGCGTCGATGGGAGTCGCCGCGCCCTCGATCTCGGGCACCTCGGGGCGTTTCACTGGCTGGAAGGACCAGTGCGAGCGCTCCTCCTCGGTGATGAGCGGGCCATGGCCGAGCGTCTCCGGCTCGGGGCGGGCGGTCTTGGCACCCTGCGCGATCCAGCGCCGGATGATGTCGAGCTGCTCGGGCGGCACGGGGTGACCCTTCTTCGGCATCTCGCCGCGCTCGATGATGGCGACCAGCTCGCTGGCCTCGGGCTTGCCGGGCACGAGGAGGGTGGCCCCACCGTCGAGGGGCGCGTCCATGAAGCGGCGCAGACGGAGGTCGACCCCGCCCTTTGGCTTCTCCTCCTCGCCGTGACAGAGGGTGCAGTGCGCCTTGAGAAGCGGACGCACGTCTTTCTCGAAAGTCAGGCTGGCCTCCTCCGCGCGGGCCATGCCGACGCAGACGATGAGGCCGACCAAGCCGATTCGTTTCATCCAAGGAAAATGCCTCACGCGCGGGCGGTGGCAACGCCGCGTTCGCGGAGGTCGGAGCCACCCGTTTGACCCATTCCGCCACGGCGCGGCCCGGTCCGTTGCGACCCGGCGACGCGGGACGCAGCGGCTACTTCCGCACCCCGAACATCTGGATCGAGTCCCCGTCGTTCATCCGGTAGCCGGTGCCGAAGGGCAGGGGCCGAACCGCCTCCGTGGCGTAGGCCTGGCGCAGGAAAGGCTGGTCGTACTCCTTGAACATGTCGATGGGACCCGCGTATTTCCCGAAATAGGTGACGTCGTAGTAGGTCGCGAAGAACTCCGCCGGGATGCCCGACTCGTCCTGGAGCAGGAATTGGCAGTCGCCCACGAGGTAGTTGCGGATGTTCGTGAACCCGGTCTGGTGCATCAGGTAGGAGGCCGCCTTCAGATACCCGATGCCGCCGGGGCGCTGGTCGAGGAACTTCTTGAGCGTGCTGCTCGCCTTGAAGCCCGAATCGGAGAGGTCGTATTTGAAATAGTAGAGGTTCGACACCGGCGGGAAGGAGGGGAGCCGGTCGAGGGCGCGGATTTCGAGGCGGATCCCCTGGGCCGAGGCCGCGTCGGCGTCGACAGCCTGGCCCGAATCGTCGAGCCGCACGAACTGCCCGCCGAGCACCTCGTGGTTCGTCAGGGAGGCGAAATAGAGCAGCACCGCGTATACCCCGTCGATGCCCTGCTTCCCGAAATCCTCCCGCATCTCGGTGGTGATGAAGAAGTTCCGCTCCGAGATGCTGCGGAGGCTGTGGTTCAGGTGCGAGAGGTAGGAGCCGAGCTGGACGTCGTCCATGGCGAGGAGGTCGGGCAGCGTGCCCAGCGATTCGAGGCCGACGAGAATGTATTCATCCGCCCCGGGGAAGATCGTCGCGACGTGGACGAAGTCCGGCCCGCCGAAGGGGTATTTGATCGTCTTGGGACGGGAGATGCGCGGATGGATCTCCGCCTTGGCCCAGTCGCGGATGGCGTTGAGGCGGCGCTCGCGCCAAGTCTGCGCCATCGCGGCGCAATCGGTCTGGTGCTTGCGCACCGAGGGCAGGTTTTCGAGGCCGCGCAACGGGCTGCCGGGGCTGATCGGCTGTCCCGCGACGAAACGGGCGATGTCGTCGTAGGTCGCCTGGGCCGCCGCGCGAGGGCACGGCAGGCTCGCGGCGAGCAGCAGGAGAAGGGCAAAGGGTCGCGTCATGGAGTCAACAGGGTATCCCTTTCAATACGAACGAGGTGGCCTCCTCTTTCAGAAAAATGCGTTCGTGGGATGAACCGTAGCGAAGTCTGCGGGAACTTCGACGAGCGTCGTTTGCGGTTCCGGCGGGGAGAAGTTCCCGCGAACTTCTCTACGGGCAACCCTCACCCCCCATAAATCCCCTCCCCCTCGCAGTAGGCGGCCACGCCGGGCGTGAGCCAGTCGCGATGCGCGGCGAAGTCGGCGCGGATCGCGGTGGAGGAGGCGGGATGCTCGAAGGGCACGGCGCGGTATCGCCAGCCGGGACGCTCGCGCACCGTCTGGCCGCTCCGGGTGAAGACGAGGAAACTCAGCGCCTCCCGCAGGATTTCCGGCTCGGCCCAGCGGTCGATCTGCTCCCACTGGTCGGTCCCGAGCATCCAATGCCATTCCGTTCCGGGAAAGGCCTCCGCGAAATGACGCGCCGTCTCCCACGAATAGCTCGGGGCGGGGCGCTCCAGCTCGAAGTCCGAGACCCCGGCCCAATCCCAGCCCGACTCGGCCAAGGCGATGTCGAGCATCTCGCGACGCTGCCCGCCGCTCGCGACGGTGCCGCTCTTAAAGGGCGAAACGGCGGCGGGGACGAACAGCACGAGGTCCAAGTCCGCCGCCTCCCGCGCGGCGGCGGCCATGGCGAGATGCCCACGATGCACGGGATCGAAGGAGCCTCCGAAGATCGCGGCGCGGGATGGGGCAGGCATGGGGGAAAATCCGAAGTCAGAAATCCGAATTGGGGCGGGACCGCTGATTTTCGCTGATTTTCGCTGATTTTTCCATGCCCAAGAAAAAAATCAGCGATCGCCGGGATCGGCGTTGCAAGGGAGGCCCGTCGAAGTTCCCGCGAACTTCGCTACGGCTTTGTTTGGAGGATTGGCTCCACTCCTTCCTACTCCTCCTCATCCTCCTACTCATACTCGATCGCCTTCAACTTGCTGCGAGTACGAGTAGGAGGATGAGGAGGAGGAGGAGGGTTAAGCCAGAACTTCCCTCACGACATGCCCATGCACATCCGTGAGGCGGAAGTCGCGGCCGTCGTGGCGGTAGGTCAGCCTCTCATGGTCGAGGCCGAGCTGGTGCAAGATGGTCGCGTGGAGGTCGTGCATGTGGACTTTGTCCTGCACCGCCATGAATCCGAACTCGTCGGTCGCCCCATGCGCGAAGCCGGGTTTGAAACCGCCGCCCGCGAGCCAAGTGGTGAAGCCCTTGGGATTGTGGTCTCGCCCGGTCCCGTTGCCTTGCGCATAGGGGGTGCGACCGAACTCGCTGCCGAACCAGACGATGGTGTCCTCGAGCAAACCGCGCCGCTTCAAATCCTCCAGCAACCCGGCGATGGGGCGGTCCACGGCGAGGGCGTGGTCGGCGTGCTTGGGCAGGTTCGCGTGCTGGTCCCACGCGGGGTTGGCGGTGTTGTCGCCGTAGGTCACCTGCACGAAGCGCACCCCGCTCTCGCAAAGCCGCCGCGCGAGGAGGCATTTCCGTCCGAAGTCCTCGGTCGGGGCGCCGTCGCGGATGCCGTAGAGCTCCCTCGTCTCAGCGCTCTCCTTCGAGAGGTCGGTCGCCTCGGGAGCATGGCTCTGGATGCGCCAGGCCAGCTCGTAGGACGCCACCGCCGCCTCGAACTCCGCGTCGCCGGGCCGCTTCGCCCGCTGCGCTTCGTTCATCGCTTGGATGAAGTCGAAACGGCGACGGCGTTGCTCCGGCGAGAGGTCGGGATGCCCGATATTTCGGATCGCGGCCTGGGCAGCGGGCGCGTCGGCCCGTCCCAGCGGCGTGCCCTGATAGACGGGCGGGAGGAAGGCGCTGCCGTAGTTCCGCGCCCCGCCGTTCCCGGTCGAGGGGCCGATGGTGACGAAGCCGGGCAGGTTCCGGCTCTCGCTGCCGAGCCCGTAGGTGATCCACGAGCCCATCGAGGGCCGGACGAAGTTCGTCGCCCCGGTGTGGAGGAAGAGCGTCGCGGGCCCGTGGGCGATGCCCTCGGTGTGCATCGAGTGGATGAAGCAAAGATCATCGACATGGCGGGCGACCTCGGGGAAGAGCGAGGAGACTTGGCGTCCGCATTTCCCGTAGGGCGAGAAGTCCCACTTCGGGGCCATGAGCCGCTGCGCCGAAGCCGCGTTCACCCCCGAGTTGGCGATCTTCCGCGCGTCGTGGAAGTCGGCCATCTCCCCGTCGCGGCGGATCAGCTCGGGCTTGTGGTCGAAGGTATCGACATGGCTCGGCCCTCCCTGCATGAACAGGAAGATGACCCGCTTCGCCCGCGCCGGGAGGACAGGCTGGCGGGAGGCGAGGACGCTCGCGGCGGCGTCCTGCACCAAGGCGGAGAAGGCGAGGCCGCCGAAGCCGCAGGAGACGGAATGAAGGAAATGGCGGCGGTTCATGGGGATGGGTTTCAAGTTTGAGGTTTTAAGTTTCAAGTTCCTCTAAATCCTTTCGGCTTCCGGTCCCAGGCCCAACTTGAAACTTGAAACTCTATTCGAGGTATCGGAAATCCAGACTCGCAAACAAGCCCTGAAAAATCGTGCTCCACGCCTCCTCCTCCGCCTGAGGCATTGAGGTGAGCAGACTGGAGGCGATGGCCCGCTCCGTCGGCAGGGGCGCGCGTCCCAGCACTCGCAGGGTCGCCAGCTCCAAGCGGCTCTCGTCGCAGGTTCCCTCGGCCAAAACACGCTTCGCGGCGGCATCGGCTTGTTCGAGGACAAAGGGATGGTTCAGGAGAAACAAGGCCTGCGGCGCGACCGTGCCGAGATCGCGTCGTCCCGTGGTGCGGCTCGGGTCGGCCATGTTGAAGGCCTCCAGCAATTCGTGCGGGGCGTTGCGCAGGGCGGGCAGGTAGAGGCTGCGGCGCAGGCTGTCCTGACGGTAGGTGTAGTCGTTCGCCGCGCCGGGCCGGATCGTGGGACCACCCGCCGTTGCGTCGAGCTGTCCGCTGGCGAAGAGGATCGCGTCGCGCATGGCCTCGGCCTCGATCCGGCGGCGCGGGGCGCGGGCGAAGAGGCGGTTCTCGGGATCGGCCTCCAGCCAAGGGCTTTCGTCGCCCGGCGCGGCGAGGCGATAGGCTTTTGTCAGGGCGATCTCGCGGACGAGCCTTTTCACCGACCAGCCCTCCTCGACGAAGCGCCGCGCGAGCCAGTCGAGCAGCTCGGGATGCGAGGGCGCTTCGCCCGTGGTGCCGAAGTTGTCCGTCGTTCGAACGAGGCCGCGTCCGAACATCCAATGCCAAGCCCGGTTCACGAAGACCCGCGCGGTCAGCGGATTCTCCGGCGAGGCGATCCAACCGGCCAGTTCGAGGCGGCCGCTGCGGTCCGACGGGATCGCGGGCGCGGTCTCCCCGGCGTGCATCGCCACTTGCAGGAAGCCGCGCGGCACGGGATCGCCAGTCGGATTGTGGACGAGACCGCGGGCGAGCACGGGCAGGTCGGCGGGCTTCTCCGCCTCCTTCACCCCGAGATATTTGGGACGAGATGGCCCGACCTCCTTCAGGGCGGCGATCTCCTTCTTGATCCTCGCGACCTCCGCGATTGCTTCGCTCCGCCGTTTCGCGGTTTCGTCGTCGCGGGTTTCCGAGGTCACATTCACCGGCGTCTCCACTTGACCGACGGGGAGGAATTGCACCGCGTCGGCGACGACGTAGCCCTCGGTGCCCTCGTTCGAGATGAGGACGAAATTCGCCCCGTTCGTCTCGAAGCGATACTCGCCCAGCGAGGTGAAGCGCCCCTCCACGGGCGGGGTTCCGCTCTGGTCGATGCGCAGGGGGAAATCGCCCTCGGCGCTGGAGATCATGATCGGGATGGAGGCGGCCCGCCCCGCGCCCGGCGCCCACGCGAGGCGCACCTCGTAGCGGCCCGCCTTGGGCACGCGGGCGACGAAGCTGAGCGTCTTCAGGCCCTTGCCTTCGTTGTTGTCGTGCAGGTAGCCTTCGCCCACGTAGGTTTTTGTCAGGACGGAGGGCTTCCAGTCGCCCACCTTCTCCGCCTCGGTGTCATCGACGACGAAACCGGGCAGGTCGTCCGCCGCGACGATCTCCGGCCGCGACGACGAAGCCCGCGCCGGATCGGCGGCGACGGCCTGTTCGCGGACTTTCTCCGCCTCCTTCAGTGCCGCTTCGAGCGCGGCGAGACGGGATTCCTGCTCGGCGACGCGGGCCTCCTCCTCCACGTCGAGCGGTAGGGGCAGGTCGAGCCAACTGGAGACGTTCGAATGCGAAAGGCTCACCGTGCTCGCGAGGATGCCGGCGAGGGCGTGGTAGTCGCGCGTCGGCACCGGGTCGAACTTGTGGTCGTGGCAGCGGGCGCAACCGAGGGTCTGGCCGAGGAGGGCTTTGCCGAGGGTGTCGAGCTGCTCGTCCACGATGTCGAGGTCGAGCTGGCGCTTGTCCTGCTCCTCCAGATTGTGGTTGCCCAGCGCGAGGAAGCTCGTCGCCACGAAACGCCGCTGCCGCTCCCGTAGCGGCGCGTCCGAGGGCATCAGGTCGCCCGCGATCTGCTCGCGGAGGAACTGGTCGTAGGGCAGGTCGCGGTTGAAGGCCTCGACCACATAGTCGCGGTAGCGCCACGCCTCGCGCAGGATCAGCCCGCGCAGGGTGTAGGATTCGCCGAAGCGGGCCACGTCGAGCCAATGCCGCCCCCAGCGCTCCCCGAAACGCGGCGAGGCGAGGAGCCGGTCCACCTCGCGCCGCCACTCTTCCTCCGAGGGATCGGCGAGAAAGGCCGCGATCTCCTCCGGCGTCGGAGGCAGCCCCGCGAGATCGAAATGGAGACGGCGCAGCGCCGCCTCGGGCGCGGCGAGGGCAGCGGGAGCCACGCCCTCAGCCTCCATCCGGGCGAGGAGGAAGCGGTCGATCCCGTTCGCGGGCCAGTCCACGTCCTTCACCGAAGGCAGAGCCGGGTCGGAGAGGGGGCGGTAGGACCAGAATCCCCTCCCCTCCTCCACCGACATGCCGGAGGCGGCCTTCTCCACCTTGCCTTCGCGCGGGTCCGGCGCACCCATCGCGACCCATCGTTCCAGCGCCGCGATCTTCGTGGCGGGGAGGCGCGTCTTCGGCGGCATCTCCAGGTGCGGGGTGTCGTAGCGCACCGCTTCGATCAGCAGGCTGCCCGCCGCGTCCCAAGGCACAAGCGCCGGACCCGAATCGCCGCCCACGATCCAGCCTTCGCGCGAGTCGAGGACGAGCCCGCCTTTCTGCGCGGTGTCGTTCGCGTGGCACTCGTAGCAATGCTCAACGAGGATGGGCCGGATCTCCTTTTCGAAGAAGGCGAACTCCTCGCCGCCCGAAGACGACAACGCGCACAGAAGCGAGGCAACGCCCCCGCCCATCCAAGCGGTGAGATAGCGAGTTCCGGTCTTCATCGGCGACCTTTCGGAAGAGTAAAGGATTTCGCCCTTTCGGGACAAGCCCCTTCGCCTCACGGAATTGCGTCTTTCGATCGCGTGTCCAAAAACCGGATCGCGCCGCATCGTTTGGGTTCGACCCGTGCCATCCTCAACTCGCCTTGCGCTTCCCGCAAAAAGCGGTTGAGCCGTCTGCGCAATTCCACCATCGTTCCGCGCCCATGCAACGCTCCCTCCCATCGGCCCTGATCGCGGGCTTGGTCCTCGCCGGGATCGGCGACTCGACGGCCCTCGAATCCGAGCCGGTCGAGCGTCCCGGCATCCGGCGGGCGCAGTTCGTCACCGACGTCTCGGCCATCGTTCCGGGCGAGCCTTTCATCGTCGGGCTGCTCCTCGAACCGCTCCCCGGCCACCACACCTACTGGCGCGGGCCGGGCATCGTCGGTGTGGCGACACAGATCGACTGGACCCTCCCCGAGGGCTTCGTCGCGGGGGAATTGATCTGGCCGCCTCCCACCGAGGTGCTGATGGCGGGCATCGTCGCCCATGGCTACAAGTCCCCCGTCCTGCTGCTCACCGAGATCGCCCCGCCCGCGAAGATCGAGGCGGAAGAAATCGCCGTGACGGCCCGCGCCTCGTGGATGTCCTGCGCGGTCTCCTGCAATCCCGGGTTCGCCGACCTTTCCCTGACCCTCCCCGTGGCGAAGCCGGGAACGGAGCCGCCGCGCGACGAGTCGATCACAAAGGCCTTCGCCAACGTGCGTGCCGCCGCGCCCCGGCCCGCCCCGTCCTCCTGGAACTTCGCCGTGCGCCTCGCCGCGCCCGACCGCATCGAGCTGGACCTCGTCATCCCCGGCCTCGATCCCGCCGCCGCGGCCCGGATGCGTTTCTTCTGCGACGACATGCAGGTCGATTCCGACGAGCCGCAGCAGGTCTCCGCGACCGACCCCGCGAAGGGCGCCCTGCGGCTCACCCTCGCGCGGCCCGAGTTCGCCCCGAAAGCGCCCTCCTCGCTCTCCGGCGTGCTGCATTGCCCCGGCGGCTGGCCCGGAATCGGCTCCCCCTTTGTTGAAATCTCCGTCCCTTGGCCGAAGGGCACCTTTCCCGAATGAAAACAGACAATGCCCTCCTTCCCGGCGAACGCTGCCGCTCGAAATGGTGCGAAGTGCGCCGCTCCGGCATCCACGGACGCGGTCTCTTCGCCAAAAAACGCATCCCGCAAGGAACGCCCATCATCGAATACATCGGGGACAGGATCGACAAGGAGGAGTCGAACCGCCGCGGCTGGGCCCGCATCGCCTACGCCAAGGAGACCGGGGACGCCGCCGTCTACATCTTCACCCTGAACGACCACCACGACATCGACGGGAACGTGCCGCAGAACTCCGCCCGCCTCATCAACCACAGTTGCGACCCGAACTGCGAATCCTATATCGAGGAGGACCGCATCTGGATCGCCGCGCTCCGCGACATCGAGGAGGGCGAGGAACTTTTCTACAACTACGGATTCGACCTCGAATCGTGGCGGGAACACCCCTGCCGCTGCGGCTCGCCACGCTGCGTCGGCTACATCGCGGGCGAGGAATACTGGCCCGAATTGAAGAAACGCATCGCCCGGCGCGAGGTCAGGGCCAAGACGAAAGCCGCCGCGGACCCGAAGCCGACGAATCGACGACGGAGCGCCTGAGCGGGGATCGCGCCGACGCGCCCCCGGTTCACGGGATCCGCAGACTCTGCCCGGCGCGGATGCCGTTCCCGCTGAGGCCGTTGACGCGCTTCAATTCCGAGACGGAGGTGTTGTAGCGCCCCGCCAAGGAGAAAAGCGTGTCCCCGGAGGAGACCTTGTGGTAGGTCGTCGCGGGAGCGGCGGGAGGCGTGTCGGATGGCGCACTGGCTAGGACGGTTCCGCCCTCGGCAGGGGCGGGGGCGCTTTCGGGCCCAACGGACTCGCCGCCCGAGGCCCGCGCGGCGGAGGCCTCGGCATAGGTCGGATAGCCAGTGGAGGCGGGAGCCGCCTGCTCCGTCGTCCCGGTCGCCGCCACTTCCGCCGCCGCCGTCCGGGAGGCGGAGCGGTCGTGCCCTTTGGAATTGCTCTTCACCCAATCCTTGCGGTAGTTCCCCTGCTCGTCGAAGGGATATTCCTTCCGCTCCATCCCATGCCCCCCTGGCGTCTTGAGCTTCGCGGGATCGTAGCTGACATCCTTGTAGCTCTTCGCCGCAGTGGTCTTGCACTGGGTCAGCAGCAGGGGCGCGAAGACACCCGACAGGAGGAAGGCGGTGACTCGGAACAATGGGAGGGAACGCATAGTGGCGATGGAGTTCACAGGATGAAACGATTCGCAATCGGTCTTCGTAGAACCGTGTTTGGCTAAAATATACTGAACCTTTTTAAAAAATAAAGAGTGCTTAGTCAATGGGGCGAAGGAACCGGACGGTCATGCGGCCATGTCCCCTTCCCCCTTCGGCGAGGCCCTCGCGAAGAGGATCCGGGCGGTGACCAAGCCCGCGAGAAAACCCGAGAGATGCCCCTGCCAAGAAACGCCGGGCTTTCCGGGCAGGACGCCGGCGACCATGCCCCCGTAGAGGATGAGGACGGCAATCGCGACGAGGATCCAAGCGAGGGAGCGCTCGACGAAGCCACGAGCGAGGAGGAAGCCGAGGTAGCCGAAGACGAGGAGGCTGGCCCCGATGTGGTTCGTGCCGCCGGGGCCGAACACCCAGAGCGCGCCTCCCCCGAGGAGGAGGATGACGGTAGTGGCGGTGAGAAAGAGGGAGCGTCCGCCCAACAGGACGATGCCGCCCAAGGCGAGGAAGGGCAGGGTGTTCGAAGCGAGGTGGCCGAAGCCGCCATGGAGGAAGGGCGAGGCGGCGATGCCCGGCAGGGCGGCCAACTGGCGGGGACGGATGCCGAAGCGGTCGAGGGAGCCAGCGAGGAGGAGATCGAGGATTTCCACCGCCCAAGGGATCGCGGCAAGGGAGAGGAGAAGGCCGAGGTTCGCTCGCACCGCGCCCAGCACGGACTCGCGGCGGTGGTCGGCGGGGAGGAGCTGGGCTGGCATGGTTTACCTCTTACTCCTTACTCGTCCTCATACTCGGCGGATTTTGAGTAGGAGTAGGAGGACGAGGATGAGCAGGAGAGAACGAACCTCACTCCTCCTTCGCCCCTTCACCCCCATCACCAGCCTTCACGGCAAGGCTTTCGGGAGAGCGGCGGCTCAGCTTCGCGGCCTGCGACTTCAGATGGATGAGATCCCACCAAGTGTCGCCAAGCTCTCCGGCGAGGGGTTTGCTCTTGTCGCCACGCACTTCCTCGACCTGATCGAGCAGCTTCTGAGTCTCGCCGTGGACGTTGAGGACGAGCTGGGCGTCGTCGGGCGAGAGCTTTCCTTCCCCTTCGGGCACTTTGCCGAGCTCGGCTTTGAGCTTGTCGATGCCGCCACGGATACCGGCGATCCGGGGGTCCTGCTTCTCCTCCTGGACGGCGGGAGCAGCGGGAGCGGCGGCGGAAGACGCGTGCCCCGCAGCGGGCTGGAGAGGGTCGGACGCGCCGCCTGACCCTGTCTTGTCCCCGGCTTTGGCCGCCACCGGAGCCGGAGCGGTGACGGGTTCGGGAGTCTCGACGACGACCATGGGAGTGTTCGGCGCGGAGGACACGGGGGCGGTGGTTCTCGGGCGCATCGTGGCCCCGTTCGAAACCGGCGCGATGGGATCGGGATACTCGACCTTGGCGGCGGGGCTGAGCTCGATGGCTTCGACGAACTCGGGCTCCCTCGTCCCCGCCCCTCTGCCGAAGGTGCGGTTCGCCTTGCGACCGGAGGCGCTCTCGTGGTAGCCGGGAACGTCGTCGATGTCCTCGATGCTGTCGACCGGCTGGGCGCGCAGGGGCTGGCGGTGGGGTTCGTAGACCGGGGACTTGCCGTAAGCGACGGGTTGGTGAGTCGGCGCGGCCTTCCACGGCTCGCGGGTGATGGGCTTCTCGGTCAGCCCTTCGGTGCCGGTGTTGAGGGCGACGGGGGTGATGAGCATCATGAGGTGCTGGCGGCTGCGGTCCTGCTTGCGGTTCTTGAAGGCGCCGCCGATGAGGGGGAGTCGACCGAGGACGGGGACCCCCGTCTCGTTCTCGTTCGTGCGGGCGGCGTCGAGTCCGCTGATGGCGACGGTGTAGCCGCTCTGCACGGTGAGGGGCGCGGTGTAGACCCGCGAGGTGGCGATGGGATAGGGGTTGCCGTTGATGACTTCGGTGCCGATGATGTCGGAGACGGTCACGGAGACGTTGAGGAGGATCTTGTTCCCCGCCATGCGCTTTGGCAGGATGTTGATGACCGTGCCGATGGGCAGGTATTCGACCGAGGAGGTCTCGGTGGCCCCCGCGCCGAGGCTGGCGCTGGAGCTGGATCCGAGCACGGGCTGGTTCACGACGCTGCGGAAGGAGACCTCGCGGTTGTCGAGGGTGACCATGCGCGGGTAGGAGACCATGCGGGTCTTGCGGTCGTTGTAGATGGCTCGCAGCTTCAGGTTCAGGTCGCTGTAGCTGAGCACGGCGGTGGGGAGGGAGTAGCCGCCGATGTGGTTCAGATTGATGGGGCCGGAGTTGTCCGAGAGAGTCACCTCAAGGCCGTTTGAGCCGAGGACACCGTCCCAGTCGATGCCGAGGTCGGAGCTGGGGTCGCGGCTGGTCTCGACGAACTTCACCTCGACGGCGATCATGGGCTGGGGCCGGTCGGCGGAGGCGAGGTAGGCCTCGATCCACTGGTGCTGCTGGCGCGAGGCGACAACGTAGAGGGTGTTCGAGTCGCTGTTCCAGATGACCTTCGACTGCTGGACGGTCTCGCTACCGGCCAGGGCAGCGGTAACGACACCCGGTCTCTGCTGGGGTTGGCGGTAGACGAGGTCGGGCTGGCCTTGGAACCCGCCCACGGAGAGCTGCGCGACGTTGTCCACGGAGGCGGTCGGGGCGAAATGGGCGTTGCCCCCGGAGGCGGGGATGTCGAGGATGTTCTGGATGTCCTCAAGAATGCGCGAAGGCTCGGTGACGAAGAAGTCGGGGGAGCCTTGCAGACTCAGGCCCGAACTCGCCGAGCCTCCCCCGCTTTGCGAGCCCCCTCCCCCGCCGGAGCTGGTGGACTGGCTGTTTTTCGTGACGAGCTCCTGCGCGTTGTAGTTGATCTCGTAGATGCGGCCGATCAGCTCCTGGTCGTTCGCGGGACGCAGGTACCAAATGCCGTTGTCGTAGATCAGGGCGACGCCGTTCGCCTTCGCGAGGGTCTCGAGGGCGACGAAGGGGCTGGCGTTGAGGGTGAAGGTGACGAGGTCCGATCCGCTGCCCACGCCGTCAGGCAGTCCGAAGAACCCGATCCCGGCCTCCTCGGCCAACATGCGCATCACTTCGCTCAGGACCGCTTTCGAGAAGCTGAACTGCATCGGGGGCGCGTTGCGCAGGGGGGCGGCGGCAGCCTCGTAGGCGGGCGAGTTCGACAGCGCCATCTGCTGTCCGATCTGGGCACGGGCGGGTGATCCAGCAAAGGACACGACGGTAGCGAGGAGGATGAGGGAATGCTTCATCGCGATTTCTTAAAATTACGGATTTCATTATCTTATGAATTTTTAGAGACACAAGCGAATATTTTAGAATTATTAGAATTTTTCAAAAATTTCTTGCGTCTGGATTTTGCGTTTATTATGTTTATTATTGTTTTTACAATGAACATCTCCCCTTCATCCTTCCATCGACACTCCAGCGGCCTGTCGCTCGTCGAGGTTCTTTTGACCGTCGCCCTAATCTCGGTCATCGCCGCGATCGGTGCCGTGACGGTGACGGGGGTGACCCGCAACACCCAGCACCGCAAGCTGGAGGCCGACGTGCAGGCGCTGAACTCGGCGATCACCCTGTACCAAGCCAGCGGCGGGTCGCTGGACGGGCATGGCGATGCGAACGCCGTCCTCGCGAAGCTGAAGACGACACGTTCCAAAGCGGAGCGGGCGCGGCACGCCGGAGCGCCTTCGGGCCGCCTCATCGACCCCCGCATCGCCGCCGTGGCAGTGCCGGACTCCAGTTGGAAGCTGCGCGCCCGCTACGATACCGCAGCCAAACGGTTCGTCTCCGAGTCGAGCGGGAACGGGATCGAATTCGTCCTCGACGACAGCCTCGCGGAAGTCGCCGCGACATTGGAGGATCGCGACGCCGGGGCCGTGAGCTACGCGGCGACCTCGACTTGGGTGTGGGACCACGCCTCCACCGCGACCCCCAACGCTCCGGGCGGTCCCTCCAAATTCTCTACGAATCCGGGCGTCACCGACTCCTCCCCCGGAGATCCCGAGCCTGAACCCGAGCCGGAGGACCCCGGCCCGCCCGCTCCCCCGCCGCCGCCGCCGCCGCCGCGTCTGTCCACGCCAACCTTCGACCTCGCCGGGGGCGCGCATCCCGAAAACTCCTTCCCCCTCACGGTCTCGATCACGAACCTCCCCGCGCCCGACCAAGGCTCGCCCCTCTACCGTCTCGGCGGCGGCGCGTGGACGCCCTACACCGGTCCCGTCACGGTGCCGATGAACACGCAGCTCAGCGCCGTCTTCCGCACCCTCGCCCCCGAGGACTGGCGCGACAGTTCCGAACGCTCGGCCACCTACTACCCCGTGCCGGAGAGCCTCAGCGGCACGACCGGAAGCAATTTCCACTCGCCCTCGGGCGGGGCGAACCTCAAATACAAGATCACCGACGGCGGCCACCGCTTCGAGCACGGGGACCCCGTCTTCATCCTCGACGGCGAGCCGATCCACTCGGGCGACCCGAACGTGCTGAGCTTCACCAGCCGGCCCTTCTCGAACGTCGCCCCGGGCCAGCAGTTCAAGCTCGGCGACTTCTACTACCACAACGGATCGACCTACTACGACTCGCACGCCACCGGGGTGAAGCTGCGCATCACCATCGACCTCCCCGAGCGCGGCCAGACGGTCTCCTTCGACCTCATCCTCAACCTCGTCAACACCGAGAACGATCCCGACGACGCCGACGCCAGCGCCGACTACGTGAAGATCACGAACCTCTCCCAGAACATCCCCCTCCAGATCAACGGGGTGAACTACAAGATCGCGCTCCAGTTCGGCGCGACCGACTCCTACGGCTTCTCCAACGGCAGCCAGTTCCACGTCTACGAAGGGGCCACCGGCCAGGGCGAGCTGCTCGGCACCTTCCTCCCCCGCTGACCTTTTCCCTCCCCGCACCCTGACACCATGCAAGGCATCGACGAAAGAAGCCCCCTCGGGAACCGCATCCTGCACCTCGCGCAGAAATACAACATCAGCGACTTCTACATCACCCCGTGGGAGCAGCTCATCTACCGGATGAACGGCGAGCTCGCCATCGACTCCTTCATCTACCAGCCCGAGCAGTCCCTCGAAATCCGGCCCGGGACCCTCGACTACGCGATGCAGATCGGCCCGCTCCGCTTCCGCGTGAACCAGCTCGTCACCCGCGGCCGCCTCCGCTGGGTGATGCGCCTCCTCCCCAACCACATCCCCAGCCCGCAGCAGATCTCCCTGCCGCTCCAGGCGATGAAGGCCTACCTCGAAGCCGACAACGGGCTCTTCCTCGTCTGCGGCGCGACCGGCTCGGGGAAATCGACGACCATCGCCTCGATGATCAAGGCCCGCGCCGAGCGCCGCCGCGAGCACATCATCACCTTCGAGGATCCCATCGAATACATCCTGCCGACGAACCTGCCCTCGCTCATCACCCAGCGCGAGATCGGGTCCGACGAGATCGACTTCGCCCTCTCCCTGCGCGCCTCGCTGCGCCAGGCCCCCGACGTCATCATGGTCGGCGAGATCCGCGACGGGACCAGCGCCGAGATCGCCCTGCAGGCCGCCGAGACCGGCCACGTCGTCATCGCCACGATGCACACCTCCTCGGCCACGCAGACCGTGCAGCGCTTCCTGAAGCTCATCCCCGCCGAGCGGATCGAGAACGCCATGCTCTCCTTCGCCGACTCCATGCGCATGATCCTCTGCCAGCAGCTCCTCTTCGACGCGCACCAGGAGCGCCGCTTCCCCGTCCACGAGATCCTCCTGCCCTACGACTCCGTCACCGGCATGGTCCGCCGCGGCGACTTCAAGCGACTCGACCACGAGCTCGAGACCGGCACGACCAAAGGGATGATGAATTTCGAGCACAGCCTGAAGCTCCGCGAATTCGAAGGCTGGCGCTCCAGCATGCCGGCGAAGACCGGCTTCTCCGAGCACGAGGTCGCCGAGTTCCTCCACCGCGACGCCGCCCTCGCCGAGCAAAACGCCATTCTCCCCCGCTGACCCACCATGGAATTCAAAGACATCAAGGACGTCCTCACCTTCGCCGCCTTCCGCCCCGAGCCGGACAACCCGCGCTTCACCTGGCAGCAGCGCTTCCCCAAGCGCAAGTCGGTGCTGGTGAACATCAGCCGGGGGCGCTGCTCCTGGGCCACGATCAACCGCAAAGGCCACGTCGAGGACACCGGCGAAGCCGACGGCGAGTTCGTCGAAGTCGCCGCCCAGATGGGCGACTCCTGGCGGGCCGCGACCGAGGACGGCTGGATCGGGATCTCCCTGAACCAGCGCTTCATCATCGGCCTCGAACACAACCTCTCCCGCAAGAAAGGCTGGCAGGAGGAGTTGCGGCTGAATCCCAAATCCATCCTCGGCACGAAATATGATCGCACCAAGCGCTACGCCATCCACCACAACCCCGAGACCAGCGCCAGCCTCGTGATGGCCTGCGACGACTCCATGGTCAAGGCCATCGAGGAGGCCATGCGCAGCCACAACCTGCGCCCCGGCCGCATCTGCTCGGGCCTCTTCGCCACCACCGCCCACCTCCTCAACCGCATCGCCGCCGACGGCGCCCTGAAAAACCAGGACCTCGTCGTCGCCACCTGGCTCGACGGCTCGCTCTGCGTCGTCCGCCAGAAAGGGGGCCAGTGGCAGGACCTGCGCTGCCGCAGCGGCATCAACGCCGGCGACGACGCCACCGTCTCGCAGATGATCCGCCCCTTCCTCGACAAGGCCGAGCCCTCCACCCGCGTCCTGCTGATGGAGGACCGCAAGAGCGGCGGCTTCTCCTCCTCCTACCTGAAGCACTTCGGCAACCTCCACGTCACCGACGCCACCGAGGAGCACAACCTCTGGAACTTCCTCGCCCGCCACTGATCCCGACGCCGCCATGAACGACCCCATCCACGACCTCAAAACCGAGCGGCAGAACGTCTCCGCCGGGCTGCCCCCGGCCTACAAGCTCGTCCCCGCCGCCTTCTACCTCGTCGCGGCCGCCTCGGCCTTCCTCAGCCTCTACTTCTACCTCGGCAAGAAAACCTACCAGGCGACCGAGGCGGAGATGCGCGACCGCATCTCCGCCGCCCAGGCGGAGGAGTCCACCCTCGTCGCCAGCCAGCAGGCCATCGTCGACGAGTCGAAGCAAGCCGAGGCCTACGCCAAATGGCTCGAAGGCTCCCACCCGCTCCAGCCCGTCGCCGTCGCCGTCGGCCGCAGCATGTCCAAGGACTCCACCGTCGCCGCCCTCACCCTGAACCGGAACCCCGAGATCCCCGCCCACACCTTCCTGCAATTGAAGATCGACGGCGGCGGCAGCGGGCAGATCGAGACCACCCTCGACGCCATCTACGCCCTCGACTACCAGACCTACTCCGCCCAGCAGGTCAAAGGGGAGAAATCCACCGACTTCCAAGCCACCCTCATCCACAGCGCGAACTGAACCCCGCGCGCCGACACCATGAAAAGCCACCAGTCCGCCTGCGCCTTCCTCCTCTTCCTCACCGGGGCGATGCTCTACGGGGTGAACGCCTTGCGCAACGCCACCTCCGCCGCGCGGGATCTCTCCACCCAGGCCCAGTCCGAAGCCGAGACCGCCGAGCAGATGGCCCAGCTCGCCCAGATCCAGTTGAAGACCCTCGACGCGAAGACCGCGCAACTCCGCCTCCTCCAGAGCGAGTGGAAGCCGCATTTCGAGGCCCACCGCACCCCCCAGGACGCCGAGCAGCGCATCGTCGAAATCATCCGCGAAGGCGACGTCTTCCTCATCTCGCAGAAGTTCGAGACCCGGGAGACCGACAAGGACTCCCTCATCCCCACCGCCCTCGTCGCCGATCTCGTCGTCGAGGACGACTACGCCAAAGCCCTGAACTGGCTCGGCCGCCTCGAAGAGGCCATCCCGAGCTGCCGCATCTCCAAATGCACCCTCGAACGCGGTGATCGGGGCAACGACATCCATCTCATCGTGCAGATCCAAATCCCCATCCTCGGATCCTGAGCCATCCCCCACCCCGGCACCCTCCCGACATGAGCACCCTCCGCCTCCCTTTCCTCCTCCTCGCCGCCTTCGCCACCACGGCCCTGCCCGCGCAGGAGGTAGGACTCACCCCCCTGCCCGGCGTGGCCCCCGACGGTTCCATGCCCGCCCCCGCGCCCGCCGCGAGCTTCGTCCCCGGCCGCATGATCCAGATGCGTCCCGAACAGAAACGCCCCCTCCTCCTCCAAACCGACGAGCGCAACCCCTACGCCAAACGCAATCCCCAGGAGGAGCAAGTCGCCGCGCAAGACAACAGCGAGGAGCTCCGTATCCGCGCGCGCCTCGGCGCCCTCCACGTCACCGGACGCATCCAAGGCACCAAGGGGCTGCGCATCCTCCTCGGCGACATCATCCTCGAAGAGGGCCGCCTCCTGCCCCAGCTCATCGAGAACCAGAGCGAGAGCCTGCGCGTCGTCGAACTGAACGAGGACGCCGTCGTGCTCGGCTGGCTCGACATCGAGACCGGCGAGCTCACCGGCAAGACCATGCAAATCGGCTACGACCTCAGCCCCAGCATCAGCTACGCCCTCCACGGCCAGGACCCCGACCAAGAAGACGGCGCACCCGCCCAGCGCCGCCTCGGCGTCCTCCGCTACGGCCAGGACTTCAATCGGACGGAATCGAACATGGCCACCAAGACCGCCCCCTCCGAGTCCTCCGCGCCTTCCGCGCCCGCCCCCAAGCTCGCGATCCCTCGGGAAGCCTACCAAGCCGGGCAGTGAGCTAGTTGATCGTCGGGAGTTGATCGTTGAGAGCCGGAATCCTTCCCCCTCCCCCAATCTCCCCCACCCTCCATCCTCCTCCCCGAGCCCCATGACCCGTGACTCGACACCCCCTTCCCGTGGCTGGACCTTTGTCGAGATGCTCGTCGCCGTCTCTCTCTCGGCCGTGTTCATGGGGGCCGCCTCCCTCGTCCTCGCCAGCATCACGGCGAACTCGAAACGGCTCTCCACCGTCGTCACCGTCAATATCGGCGCCGCCAAGCAGGCCTTCTACGGGCAGACGGGCGGCACCTTGAGCGTCTACGCCGCGCCGAACTACGGGCGCGCCGCCTTCGCTTTGGACATCCGCGACCTCCTTCGCGAGGACGCCCAGTCCGCCTCCTTCGTCCACTGCCTCTCCCGCTCCCGGGCGAACACCGTCCGGCCCGAGTTCCTCCGCTACCCCGCCGGGGTCGCCGGCTCCACCGAAGCCCCGCCCCGGCTCGACACCCCCGAGGCCTTCCGCCAGTTCCTCGCCACCGCCGAACCCTCCTCGGCGGCCATCTACGACACCCCCGTTCGCAACGTTCCCGGCCCGGCCCAACCCAACTCCACCCTCTTCCTCGCCGCCCCCTCCGAAGACCCCGGCTACCTCCGCCTCAAAGCCGTCTACGAGATCGACTTCGTCGAGACCACCAGCCCCACCGGCACCTACGCCTCCGTCCGCCGCTACAAAAACGGCTCCCTCACCCACTACTACGACGTCTTCTACGAGGGCAACGCCGGGGCGCTCCCCACGCCCAGCTTCGTCGCCTTCGAACGCACCGCCCGCAACGCCGTCACCGAGGGCACGGCCATCGACCGCTTCAAGATCGCCGATTGGAGCCCCTTCTACCTCATCTGGCTGCCCGACCCCGCGATCAACGTCCGGAAAGCCACCCTCCCCGCCGCCACCGCACCCGCCAGCTCGCCCCGCGCCGCCTACGAGCATCTCGGCTCGCTCAGCTCCCTCACCCTCGCCCTGCCGATGTTCCCCGAGCTGTGAGCGCCCCCTTCCCCTCCCCGGCCCCATGAACGCGACGCCCCTCCATCGACGCCCCCGCCGCCGCGAGCGCGGCAGCGTCCTCGTCGTCTGCCTCGTCCTCGCCGGCCTCGGCACCCTCGGCGTGGCCGCGTGGATCTCCCTGCTCGACGCGCGCGGCCAGCAGGTGGAAGCCACCTTCGCCGCGACTGAGCGCCGCGTCGCCCTCGGCAACGGCCACTCTCTCGCCCGCCTCGCCATCTACCGGAACATCCTCCACGCCGACTCCAGCGCCAACAGCGACCTCGTCTACACTCTCCCCGCCGGAAAAGGCCGCGCCATCATCCGCCCTCACAAGGTCGCCGCGCTGTCGAACGACACCGAAGGCCCCCCCGCCCGCAACGGAGCCACCCCCCTCTCCAGCCGCAGCTATCCCCTCACCGTCGATCTCCAGGACGGCACCGGAACCGCCCGGTGGACCTACCACCTCCGCAACCAGCATCCCGCGCTCGCCGGCGAGATCCTCTCCCTCCACGCCCCCGTCCAGCCCACCGACACCGCCCCCCTCGTCTCCGGTCGCCTCCATGTGAAAGGCCGGGCCGCCTTCTGGGATGCGGTCGTGCGCGACCTCGGCAACGGCTTCGCCGCCGATGAGTTCCTCCTGCCCGGCCCCATCGCCGGACCCACCACCTTCACGACCCCCGGCGGCACCTCGACCCTGCCCCTGAACTATCCCCACTACCTGCGCACCACCGGCACGACCGGAGCCGGGGCCGCCTACCGGGGCGAACTCGAACTCCTCGCCGCGACGGCCAACCCCACGAACGCCTACGAGACCCGCCTCGCCGCAGGCGGCGGCCCCCTCCAACTCGAGCTAAACGTCCCCCGCAGCGATGCCGACGGCCCCGGGACCCTTCCCGGCAGCCCCAGCGACGCGACCCACCTCGCCTACATCGCCTCCAACACCCCCGCCAACGTGGTCAACTACCTCTCCTCCCACCACAACCTCTCCTCCGCCGTGCTCCTCGCCGTCGTCGCCAAAGCGAACCCCGCGCTGTCGCCCCAGCAGCTCCACCAAGTCTTCAACCACCAGACCACCCTCCCCGACGACGCCCTCACCGCCATGATGGCCGCGATCGACCACAACGCCATCCCCGACGCCCTCGACACCGCCCTCCGCGCCATGAACGAGAAGCACAAGGCGCAATACAACAACGACGGCAAAGGCATGGTCCAGATCTACCTCGACCATCCCGGATTGAGCCGCGTCCACGCCCACGGCGTCTCCCGGCTCCGCCTCGTCGGCCAGCCCGACACGGCGAAATCCAACGCCGCCGCCGCCCTCCTCCCGCTGCTCGTCGTGATCGACAACCGCGGCGGCGGCAGCGTCCTCGACCGCATCGACCTGCTCCACGAGAACCACCGCCCCCTCGTCCTCGTCGTCGCCTCCGCCGCCTCCTCCTCCCCCGCCATGCCGGTCGTGCGCTTCAGCGGCTCCGCCTTCCCCGTCTGGCGGGCCGTCGTCGACCTGCAACGCACCGGGCTCGCCTTCGACCTCGCCCCCGTCTCCGGCGCGCGCCTCCTCGGCGGCATCCGGGGGAACCACCGCCTCACCGTCGGCGGCGGCACCCTCACCCTCGAACGCGAAACCACCCCCGCCGTGGTCGACGCCCTCGCCCCCTTCCTCAGCCGCGACGCTTGGATCGAAGCCGTCCGCCAATGACCCAGCCATGAAGAAGCCCGGCCCCCGCCTCCGCCACGTCCCCGGCTACACCCTCATCGAGGCCCTCGTCGCCAGCAGCATCCTCGCCATCGGCGTCTCCGCCGCCGCCTCCCTCTCCCTCTCCTTCATCACCCAGGAGGAGATCGCCGAGCGCGCCGCCAGAGCCTCCGCCTATCTCGAGAACGCCGCCGCCCTCCACCGCGCCGGGATCGCCTCCTCCCGCATCGCCGACCTCCTCCCCCCCGAGCCAGCCGTGACCTCGCTCACCTTCACCGACCGCACCCTCCCCGTCGCGGGCCTCGGCAACGTGCCCTCCACCCTCATCACCATCACTTGGAAATCCAGCGGCGCCACCGGCAACTCCGGCACCAACCGCTGGACCGGAGGCAAAAACGACACCACCCGCACCGCCAGCGTCGAAGTCGTCCGCACCGCCGCCACCCTCGCCTCGCCCCTGCCCCGCGTCGACCACTTCGACTGAACTTCCAAAAATCCGAAACCCGAAATCCGAACTTCACGGTTCCATGACACATGACTCGTGACCCATGACCCCTTCCCTCGCATGATCAAGAAAGTCTCCCTCACCAACATCCACACCGGGCGAAAATCCATCGCCCTCGTCGAGACCGGCACCGACGAGAAAGCCCTCATCGGCTCAGGCAAAACCCCCGTCGAGACCGCCGAGATCAGCGACGTGAAGGGCCTCGACGAAACGATCCAGCGCTTCACCAACAAGCGCAACAGCCTCGACGACCGCGTCGCCCTCTTCAACGGCCTCGCCAAGTGCTTCGACCGGAACATCCCCATCGTCAAAAGCTTCCAGCTCCAGGCGAACCGCGTCAAAACCCCCCGCTTCCGCGGCGTCGTCGCCGATGTCGCCCACGACCTGACCCAGGGCGAGAAGATCAGCGACTCCATGGAGAAGAAGGGCGACATCTTCACCCCCGACATCGTCGCTCTGATCCGCGCCGGCGAGGAGTCCGGTCGCCTCCCCGAAATCTTCCGCCGCCTCGGAGCCAGCCAGAAGAAGACTTCGCGCATCCTCAAAAAGCTGAAGTCCGGCATGATCTACCCCGCCGTCGTCACCTGCCTCGGCATCGGCGTCGTCATCACCATGAGCTTCACCCTCGTCCCCGCGATGACGAAGCTCTACGACTCCCTCGGCACCACCCTGCCCCTCGCCACGAGGATGATGCGGTCCTTCTCCGACATGCTCCTGCATCAGCCCTGGCTCGCCCTCCTCCCCGTCCTCGGCCTCTACCTTTTCTTCAAGAACTGGGGCCGCATCGCCCGCATCCCCTCCGTGCAGACCTTCTTCCTGAAGCTGCCCGCCGTCGGCATGCTCGTCCGCAAGTCCGCCTCCGCCGTCGGTTTCCGCACCCTCGCCCTGCTTATCGAAGCGAACGTCCGCCTGACCTCCGCCCTCGAGATCACCGCCCAGACCTCCTGGCACCACCACTACCGGATCTTCTTCGAGAAAGTGAAGAACCACATCCTCGCCGGACTCACCCTGCCCGACGCCTTCCTCATCGAGTCCCACTGGCTCGGCGAGGACGGGCGCGTCATCTGCGGCCTCATGGAGACCGCCGCCGAGACCGGGAGCGGCACCGAACTGCTCAACGAGATCGCCGAGGACTACGAGGACGAGCTCGACACCGCCGCCAACCAGATCGACAAGCTCATCGAACCGATCACCATCATCCTCCTCGGCACCCTCGTCGGCTTCCTCATCTACGCCATCTACGCCCCCGTCTTCTCCCTCGGAGACGCCCTGCTCAAGAAGCCCTGAACCCCAAAAAACACCTTTCCCAAGCAGTTTCCGTCTTTTTTATTATAAATTTTATTGAAATTACGAAATTTATTGATTACATTCCCTCCGAAACACCCACTCCTCACAGAGCGTTTCCAACAAAACCAAACAACAACAATATATACCATAGAAAGATACCAACTGATGAAACTCCACCCCGTCAAAGCCGTCCAGAAGGGCTTCAGCCTTGTCGAAATGCTGGTCGTGATCGCCGTCATCGGCATCATCGCCGCCATCGCCGTGCCGAACATCGGCAAGATCACCGACTCCGCCAAGGACTCGACCCTCCGCCGCAACGCGCAGAACATCGCCTCCGTCTTCGCCTCCGCCCAAGCGGTCGGATACGACTTCTCGAAGAGCAGCGGGACCGGCACCACGATCACGGCCAAAGGCACCGTCATCAACGCCGTCATCACCGGCGTGACAATCCCCTCCACGGGGGACTTCGCCACCAGCCCCTTCAAAGAAGCCTACTTCGGCTCTCCCGGCATCGCGGCAGTCAACACCGCCGGCACCGACGGCGTCGGCAAGTATCTTGAATACACCGCTGCCACCAACCGCCTCACCTATATCGGCGGCACGGCCAACTGACCCCCCGCGGGCGAACCGCCCGATCCACCGAATCCATCCATCGCCGACGTCCGTACATCCGGACGCCGGCGACTCCTTCCCTCCCTTTCCCCGACTTCCCGGCCGCCCCTCCCTCGAATGAAAAAGGCCCCTTTCCATTCGAACCGCGCCTTCACGATGGTCGAGATGCTCATCGTCATCGCCGTGATCGGGATCATGTCCGCCCTCGTCATCACCTCCTTCTCCAACGCCGCCCAGGACACCCGCCGCGTCGTCGCCCGCCAGCAGCAGGCCGCCGTACAGAACGCCGTCAACGCCTGGGTCAACGGCGTCTCCCAGACCCAGGGCCTCGCCGAGGCGCGCCGCCTCTACAACCTCGCCGGCACCAGCGTGGGGCGGCTCCAGCTCGTCAACACCTACCTCGACGACACCACCCTCTCCCACTTCCTCGCCAACACCACCGTCAACAACGAGGTCCGCAGCGCCGCCCTCCTCAAGACGCAGCAATACCTCCTCCTCGACTCCTGGCAGACGAACACCTACCCCAAGGTCGAGCTGAAATGACCCTGTCCAGCCCTCCGCCCGACCCTCTTCCCCCGCCATGAACCCCGCTCCGACCCGCCGCCGCGCCTTCTCCCTCGTCGAGGTCCTCGCCGCCGTCAGCATCATCGGCATCATCGCCTTCCTCGCCATCCCCAACATCGTGGCGATCAAGCAGGACTCCGAGCGCAACCTCGCCATCTCCCGCGCCGAGGCCGTCAACATGGCCATCGTCTCCTACATCCAGGCCAACGGGAAAAGCAACGTCGCTCCCGGCTGGGCTTCCCTGAACCACCAGCAGCGCTACACCCTGCTCATCCCCTACCTTTCCTTCGCCCCGGCCCAGCTCACCGACTTCATCCCCAAAGGCTACTCCGCCACCCTGCCGCCGGATCTCAACGCCCTTGCCAAGTGCGTCCTCATCGACAGCTCGACCTCGACCGAGATCAAATACTAGGCTTCAGCGACAACGCTGCCCCGTGACTCGTGCCCCATGACCCGTGACTGCCCCAACCGCCACGCCGCCTTCTCCCTCGTCGAGATGCTCGTCGTCGTCGCGGTGATCGGCATCCTCGCCGCCCTCGCCATCCCCAACATCGGCAAGGTCACCGAGGGTTCGAAGCGCAGCATCGCCAAAAACCTCATCGAGACCCTGAACCAGGCGGGCCGCCAGTTCGGCCATTCCCAATACGACCTGCGCACCGCCCCGGTCCCGACCACCGCCGCCGACGACCTCCTCGTCCTGCGCACCCTGCAATGGCGCGACCCGAACCCCTCCGGCGAGCTGAACGCGCCCGGCCCTTTCATGAGGAACGACTGGAACCCCGCCCTCTCCACCGACAGCCAGGACTACCGGGCCGAGTGGACCGGCTCCTCCTGGCGCCTCCTCGAACCCGGCACCCCCGGCGCAGGACTGAAGATCGTCTTCGACGGCTCCGACCTCGGCACCCCCTACGTCCACGCCCCCGGCTTCACCCCCGTCGGATCCCGCTGAGCCGCCCCCATGAGCATCGCCGCCCCCATCGCCCCCATCGCGACCAGCTCCCCCGGGCACACCGCCGCCCCCTTCATCGGCGGGCTTGAAGGGTTGATGTCGCTGGAGGGCACCGCCGTGCAGTTCGGCATCGTGCCGGTGAAGCTGCCGCGCGAGACCTGCTCCGTCGACGCCGAGAACCTCCTCCGCCGCCTCGGGCGCTTCCCCCACTCCGACAACCCCTGGCTGCCCGTCGCCACCCTCGGCCCCTGCCTCGTCTTCGCCCACCACGCCCCCCGCTCCGCCGACATGTGGGGCGTGCCCCCCTTCCTCGCCGTCAAAATCGCCATCTCGCAGGAGCAATACGAGAAAATCCGCAAAGACCTCGTCATGCGCCTCTCCGCGAGCCCACTCCCACGTGAAAACCCCGTCGAGCAGCTCTCCAAACCCCACTTCACCCCGGGCCAGCTCGACGAGGCCTTCCGCTGGCTCGTCGAGCACTACCCCTTCGACCCCGAGCAGGCCGAGCGCCTCTCCATGCTCTACGCCACGGCCTTTGACAAGGCCGGGCATGTCGACCGCGAGGGCTACAACAGCATGATGCCCTCCCTCGGCGTCGCCCTCCAATACCTCGTCGACGGCCCCCTGCGCCTCTGCTTCAACCCCGAGGAGGCGGGCCGCCAGGAGAAATTCCCCATCCCCCTGCTGGAGAAGCACAACGTCCACCCCCTCTATGCCGGCGAGCACAAGGTCTACCTGCTCTCCGCCGAGGAGGACAACTACAACTTCGAGGACGAATGGCTCTCCCAAGGCCACGACCCCGTCGATTTCGTCCCCGTCCTCGCCGACGCCAAGCTCATCCGCAACCTCATCAGTCAGAGCGGGACCCGCACCGCGAAAACCGCCGGCATCGAGGTCGAGAAATCCACCCTCAGCCTCGCCGACTCCGAGGGCCTCGTCGTCATCGAGCCCGAGGACATGGCCGAGATCAACCCGCAGAACCTCAACCACAGTCCCGAGGAGATGGTGCAATGGGTCCTCCACACCGCCATCGCCAGCCGCGCCTCCGACCTCCACCTCGAGAAATACTACAACGTGGCCCGCTTCCGCGCCCGCATCGACGGCAAGCTCCGCGCCATCTACACCGCGCCGCAGGAGATGCTGCCGCGCTTCGTCGCCATTCTCAAGAACTACGCCAACATGAACCAGACGCGGCAGGAGGCGCTCGACGGGCGCTTCGGCCTCTCCATCGGACGCCGCCGCGTCGATGTCCGTGTCGCCGCCGTGCCCTGCCGCAACGAGATGCAGAAAGTCATCATGCGCTTCCTCGACAAGCAGGACGGCATGAAGGAACTCTCCCAGCTCAACTTCTCCAAACGCCAGAGCCTGATCGTGAAGCGCGTCATGAGCCGCGACCAGGGCCTCGTCCTCATCACCGGCCCCACCGGGTCCGGCAAGACCACGACCCTCTACGCCCTCATCAACTCCGTCAACGACGAGGGCGTCAACATCCACACCATCGAGGACCCCATCGAATACGAGATCGAGGGCATCAACCAGACCCAGACCGACCCCGCTCACGACCTCACCTTCGCCACCGGCCTGCGCGCCCTGCTGCGCTCCGACCCCGACGTCATCCTCATCGGCGAGTGCCGCGACACCGAGACCGCCACCTCGGCGATCAACGCCTCCCTCACCGGCCACCTCGTCCTCACCACCCTGCACGCGAACGACTCGCTGCGCGCCGTCTCGCGCCTCCTCTCCATGGGCGTCGAGCCCCACCTCGTCGCCGACTCCCTCGCGATGTCGCAGGCGCAGCGCCTCGTCCGAAAGCTCTGCAACTACTGCAAGCGCCCCTTCACCCCCACCCCGCAGATCCGCGAGCTCTTCGCCCGCCAAGGCATGCCCTTCGAGAAGGAGGGCGTCCCCATCTTCATCGCCTCCGGCTGCGCCGAATGCTCCGGCACCGGCTACTCCGGCCGCGTCGCCCTCATGGAGATGACGGAGATGAACACCGAGCTCGCCGACCTCATCGAGCGGCAGGCCACCCAGACCGAGCTTCGCTCCGCCGCCCGCAAGACCGGATTCCAAACCCTTTACCAGGAGGGCCTCATCCACGTCCTCGCCGGAAACACCACCCTCGACGAGATCCAGAAGGTCAGCTACACCGCCTATTGATTCCATCGACAACCCGATCACCGCCATGAACGCCACCGCCACCCTACCCCAACCCGCCGCCGCGTCCCGGACCGGCAGCCTCCGCGTCCTCGTCGTCGACGACGAATCGACGATGCAGCTCCTCGCCTCGACCATCATCAAGCGCCTCGGCTACGAGGCCGACTCCGCCTCCAGCGGCGAGGAAGCCGTCGAACTCTACCGCAAGGCCCACGCCGAGGGTGCCCCCTACCACGCCGTGGTCATGGACCTCGCCCTCCCCGGCGGCATTTCCGGACTTGAGGCGACCCTCGCGATCAAGCAGATCGACGGCGACGCCAAGGTCATCGTCAGCAGCGGCTACCTCGAACAGAACGCCCGCAACGCCGCCCTCGAGCATGGCTTCGCCGGTCTCCTCCCCAAGCCCTACACCACCGACCGCCTCGCCTCGGAGCTGCGCTGGGTGCTGAAGGCGGGAGAGTGAGCCTTATCGCCGACCTCAATAAGGGTGGACCGGACGTCCAAACGGCGCCTGCGCGAGGTCGATGACCTCGCCTACAGTTTCGACCGAAGACCGAATCACACAGGTGCCGCCCAGAGGCTGTTCCGCGCTTCCAAGCTCACGCGGCGCTCGTAATGCCACACCTTCGTCACTTCGCGGTCGCCTTCGTTGATGGGCGTGACGTCCTCGATCACGAAGTCCGCAAAGTGGTCCGTGTTAAAGGCCACGTAGGCTAGGGAAAGGCAGTCCACCAACCGCTCCACGGGGTTTCCCAAGTCTGGAAACGCCACGGGACCGGTATCGGTCTGATACATCCGGCCCTCATCGTGGATATTGAGCGTCTTGACAGGGTGCTCGATGATCGCGCGGAGGCCGGTTTCCTCGTTGCTCAGCCGGGTCTGCGCCACCACCGGCGAGCCGGCGTCCGACGCCGCACGGATCGCCTCCCAGTCATCCAAGCGTTTCGCGCCCTTCAAATCTCGAAGCTGGTAGACCTGCCCGCCCCACATCTCTGCGGCCTTCACGGTCGAGCGATAGTTGCCGTTGAGGTAGGCCTTGCGCCGGAAGATCAGGCCGTCCTCGGAGCCGAAGACCGGCAGGAAGTCGTAGTTGTCGGGCTTGAAGAGGTCCTTCTCCGCGAAGGTGTCCTCCGCCTTGCACGAGCAGCACTGGATGAAATCCTCGCTCCGCCCCTTGCGCGTGTCGATGACGCGCGTGCGGGACTCGACGACAAATCGCACACGGTTCGCGGGATTTTTACCGACGAGGAACGAGCGCCCGTAGTCGAGCGGAAACATCTCGTCCGCGTCGCCGGAGCCAGCCTCCTGACCGGAAATCGAAACGCGGGCAACCTCGCCCAAGGCCGCCGCGAACGCATACAGGCCGCAGCGGGCGAAGAAAGGCCGTCGTCTCAAGGAGCGTGATGCGGGAGAATCGAGATTCATGTCAGCAAATTGACTGCCAACAATTCGCTTTCCCGTCAAGGTTTTTGCTCCGAGCGCCGCGAACCCGCATCCAAGACGGCGATTTCAAATCCTCCCCAGCAAATCCGTCAGTTCTCCGGCCTCCCACTGCCCCGGGGCGTTCGGGGTCCGCAGGTAGCCGTAGTTCAGGCAGGAGCCGGCTTTCGCGAGGACGAGGCGGGAGAGCTTCCCGAGCGGTCCCATGCCCATCGCGGAGACGTGGCGGCCCCTCCCCCGGTGGAATTCGACGAGTTCGACGAGGGCGAAGAGATCCTCCATCGACGCGAGAACCACGGCGACCTTGGCGATATCGGCCCCCAAGGCGTAGGCCTCGGCGATCTTGTCGGCGACGAAGTCGCGGCCGGGGAAACGCTCGAAGTCGTGGAAGGAGGCGACCAGTTGCGCCCCGGCGGCGCGGGCCTCTTCGCCGAAGCCCGCCCAAGCCTCGCTCGCGAGCGAGGCGGTCTCGACATCGACGAGGGCGGCCTTCGCCAGATGGCGGCGGTAGAGGGAGAGGCGCGTGGCATCGTCAAGCCCTCCTTGCCCGCCTTCGTCCGGTCGCCGTACGGTGAGCAGGGCGGCCCGCGGAGCCGTGGCCATGGTCGCGGCGAGCGCGTCCTCGTAGGCGAGGAGCATGTCGAGGCGGTATTCGAGCAGATCGCCGCGAACCACGCCGCCTCCGTCGAGGAAGGCGAGGTCTTCGGGCTGGGTCACGGTGGCGACGACACGGGGACTGGAGAGGTCGATGTTCAAGACGGGAGGGAACGCCGGAACTGGCGGAAAATCAATCGCGATCCCCTCCCCCGCGCATCCGCCCCACGGCGTCCACGGCGGAGCCGGAGGCTTGGGCGAGGTGGTGGCGCATCGCCTCCGCCGCAGCATCGGCGTCGCCGCGGGCGAGGGCCGAAAGGATTTCGAGATGCTCGTCGGCGGTGGTCTCGTGGATGCCGTAGTCCTGCCCCCCGACGATTTCGCGCACGGTCTGGACGACATCCCCGTAGCGGGAGATTTCCGCGCAGAGGCGGCGGTTGCCAGAAGCCTCGGCGACCATGCGGTGGAGGGCGCGGTCGTGCTCCCAGCCGGGATCGACTCCGCCGGACTCTCGGATTTTGGAGAAGGAGGCGACGAGAGGCTCGAACGCCGCCGGGGCGACTTTCCCCGCCGCGAGACGGGCTGCCTCGACTTCGAGAAGGGAGCGCACCGCGTAGATTTCGCGCAGCTCGCCGGGGCCGAAGGGGAGGAAGACCGCCCCGCAATTCCGCCGCAACTCGACGAAGCCGAGCCCTTGCAATTCGAGCAGCGCCTCCCTCACCGGGGTGCGGCTGACGCCGAATTTCGCCACCGCCTCGGCCTCGGTGAGGCGCGCGCCGCCCTCCCATTCGCCTCGGAGCAGCCCGGCGAGGAGTCCGCGCACGACGGCCCGCTTCCCGCCGGAGCGAGGGGAGACCGAGGGCTGGGGGAGTCGGGTCGAGGGCATGGGGCACCGCCGATGGCGGGAGACGACTTTGATAGAATGGCACGCGGAAGACGCGACGGCAAATCGAAGCGCCGATCCCTCCCGGCAGCCTCCGCGCCGCCACCAAGGGAATGGACTTGCGGCTCGCGAAAGGCTATGATCCCGCCATGAGCCGAATGCTTTTCCTTGCCGCCGCCTGGGTGCTTTGCGCCACCGGGAACGCCCGTGCCGAGCGAACCATCCATGTCTTCGGGGTCTTCTGCGACGCCTACCCGGCCGAGGCCGGCGCGATCAACGAAGGGGTCACGGCGGATCGGCTCATCGTGAACCAGATCTTCACCGAATTCGTCTCCCCGGTGGCCTGGGGGGTGCAGGTGAGGAAGGTTTATGTAAGCGGCGAGGAGGCGACGAAGGCGGGGATCGAATCGGAGTGGGCCGCCTTCTCCCAGGGGATCGGGGCCGACGACACCGTCTACGTCCATTTCTCCGGCCACGGCGTCATCCGTGATCGGGCCGCCGGGGAGCAGTTCCTCCAGGCCTGCGACCTCCAGGAGATCAGCCGGGAAGCTTGGGCCAAGCAGATCGAGGCGCTGCCCTGCCGCTTGAAAATCCTCGTCACCGACTGCTGCTCCACCTATATCGAGACCGAGGTGGCCGAGGGCAACGCGGATGTGATCCCCTGGAAAACCGTCTACTACCTGCTGATGAAGCACGAGGGCTTCGTGAACATCACCGCCGCCTCTCCGGGGCAACCGGCCTACGGGCTCTCGAACGGAGGATTCCTCACGGTCAACCTCGCCTCCGACATCCAGCGTTTCCGCACTTGGAAGGAAGTCTTCGACGCGACCCGGGAGCGCGTCTTCGAGGAATCGAGCGAGCAGATCCGGGCGGCCGGCGGGGCGGACGCGTTGCCGCAGCAGCCTTTCGCCTACAGCCTCGGCACGCCGCAGTCCGAGATCACCGAGGAGGACGCCGCCGTCGCCCACGCCTTGGAATACGTCTTCGAGGATTCCGCGACGCGCTATCTGTCGGCGGACGAGATCGTCGATTACGGACTGGAACTGCTCTATCTGGGACGGAACGAGATCTTCGCGAGGCACGGCTACGAGTTCAAAAGCGAATTCCTCCGCAACTACTTCGAATCGCAGTCTTGGTACCAAGCCATCCCCGGCTTCAAGAACCCGTCCCTCTCCGCGGTCGAGAAGGCCAACGTCAGCACCATCCTCGCGGTGGAGAAGGAGAACGGCGGCCCCTACCTCGGCAGCACCCCGGTCCTGCCCGGACAAGGCGGAGGAAACGCCCCGCCCGACATCTTCCCCTGGTCGTCGGAGCGAGCCCTCTCGCGCACCGTGGTGCAGACCCTCACCTTGCCGGAACTGTCGATCGCGCGGAACGAGATCTTCGCCCGCCACGGCTATCCTTTCGCGGCGAAGGCGTTGCGCGAGCATTTCGGGAAAAAGCCTTGGTATGTACGCGACGCGTCGGCGACCTCCCCCGATTTCAACGCCGTGGAGAAGCACAATCTCTGGCTGATCGAGAAGATCGAGCGCATCCAAGGCGGCCCCCATCGGTGGTGAGGCGGGGTCAGGGCAGGAAGAGCAGGAGGTAGATCCAGTTCAGCACGAGGATCGCGGCCACGACGAGGACGGTCCGGACGAGGCGTCGGTTCTGCTCCGCCGCGGACAGCGGAGGGTGGACCGCACCATGCCGGAAACGGAGAAAGCCGACGACGGCCCACACCGCACTGGCGAAGACGCCGAGGACGACGGCGGGATTGAAGCGGACCGCCTCCACGAGCCGTGCCCCGGCGAGAGCACGCATCGCACGGGTGCCGCCGCAGCCGACACAGGGGATGCCGAAGGTCGTCTTGAGGCCGCAAGGGGGCGGATGGATGGGAAGGCGGTCGTAGCAGCGGGCGAGAAGCAGGAGGAGGAGCACCGCCGCGAGAGTCACGAGCGGGGCGACGAGGGCCTCGGGCCGACGGGCGCGTGGGGGCGGCGCGTCCATCACGGCGCGGGGAGCGGGACGAGCTTCAGCGAAGCCTGCGTCGCTTCGCCGGGCTTGGCGAGGTCGTCGAGGAAACGGCCGGCGTCAATGCCACCGGGCGCGGTGAGGGCGGCCTTGATCTCGCCGAGGCGGGCAAGCGCCGCCGGATCGGCGGCGGAGAGTTCGAGCTGGAGCCGGGGTTTCGCGAGGCCCGAGCGTTCGCACACCGCGTCGTAGTCGCGGACGAGCCGGACCATGCGGTCGAGGTGGACGGGCTGGTCGTCAAGATCGACGGCGAAGAGATCGGGGCTTTCGATCAACTGCCGCAGGGTCGAGGTGCTCGCGGCGGTGAGATCGACGAGGCCGCCGAAATCCAGCTCGCCTTCGACCACACAGGAGGGGGCCTCGGCCACGAAGGCCTCGCGCTCGGGCGCGTAGAGTTCGCCGACCGCGTGCCAAGCCCCGTCCCGCCATTCGAGATCGACCGTCTTCATCGCCTCGGGGAAGCGGGTTTCGAAGAGCAGCTTGGTGATCTTCTCCAGATCCTCCTCGCGTTTCTTCGCAGCGGTTTCGGCAAACGCACCCACAGCGGTGAGGACGGATTCACGCAGCCTGTCGAAGCGCTCGGCCTCGGCCTCCTCCCGCCGCTTCGCGTAGGGGGTGTTGAGCGAATGGTATTCGGCGAGGACCAGTTCGACGCTGCGGGGACCGATGTTGTGCTTCCGCAGAATGCCCTCCGCCGCCGGGGCGAGCGGGTCATGGAGGCCGCGGAGGCGTTTTTTAAAGAAACCGACCCGCTCCACGCTGAGGATTTCGATGCCCGGCTCGGCCCGCAGCGCGGTGAGGGCGGCGCGCCATTGGAAGCCGCGCACGAGCAGGAAGACCGTCAGCCCGACAACCAAGGCAGCGATCATCGCCGAGCCGAGGACATAGGGCGTCGAGCGCGGTTCGCGGGTCTCGCGAGTTTCGCGCGAGCGGCGGCGGGGCTTGGCCGGGGCTTTGGGCATCCCCGGCATCTTAGGCGAGGCGACAAGCGGAATCGAGTCCGATTTTTCGCCGGAGAGCCGGGGCGCAGGTCACGACGGCCACAGGGACACCGACGTGATCTCGTCGAGGGATCTCGCGCCGGCGAGGGCCATGGTCACCTCCAACTCGGAGCGCAGCAGCTTCAGGACGTGGGCGACGCCGAGGGCACCGGCGGCGGCGAGCCCGCACAGGTAGGGGCGGCCGATCATCACGGCCCGGGCGCCGAGGGCGAGGGCCTTGAACACATCCGTGCCACGACGGATGCCGCCGTCGAGGAGGATGGGCACGCGCCCTTCGACGCTCCCGGCGACGCGGGGCAGGGCGTCGAGGGTGGCAGGCAGGGTGTCGAGGGTGCGCCCCCCATGGTTGGAGACGACGATGCCGGACATCCCCTGCTCGACGGCGATGCGGGCGTCCTCGGGATCGAGGATGCCTTTGACGAACACGGGCAGATCCGTGAGCGACAGCAGCCAGTCGAGGTCCTTCCAAGTCGGCGCGGCATCGAGGAGTTCGCCGCCGAAAATCCGGTCGGAGGGAGCCGGAAGCCGAAGCCCCTGGAGGTTGGCGGAGGCGACCCCGTCGGGCAGGCGGAAGCCGGCGCGTTGCTCGCGGTTCCTCAAGCCGCTGAGGGGAGCGTCCGCCGTGACGACGAGCGCCTTGCAGCCGCAGGCCTCCGCGCGGCGGACCAAGTCGGCGGTGAAGTCCCGGTCCCGCTGGATGTAGAGCTGGAACCACAGCGGGCCGGAGGCGGAGCGGGCGATGTCCTCGAGCGGCAGGCTGGCTTGGGTGCTCACGACGAGAGGGGCCTCCATCGCGGCGGCACCGAGGGCCGTGGCGATCTCGCCCTCGGGATGGAAGAGGCGGTGCGCCGCCGTGGGAGCGAGGAAGACGGGATGCTCGTAATCCGTCCCGGCGAGATGGAGCCGGGTGTGCGCGCCACGGAAATCGCGGAGGAGCCGGGGCGAAAGGCGGACGCGCCCGAAGGCGGCGCGATTCTCCCGCAGAGTTGTCTCGTCCCCCGCGCCGCCGGACAGGTAGGCCCAGACCGGATCGTCGAGACGCTGGCGGGCCAGGGCCTCGTAGTCCTCCACAGAGACGATCTCCGGGGGAATCGAGGACAGCGGGGGCAAGGGGGTGGACATGGCGGAAGAAGGTCGTTGGAAAATTTGGCCGCGAAAAGGCACAAAAAGCACAAAATCATCTCCGCCCCAGCACGAGCACGAGGTCGGCGTATTCATCGTCGAAGCGGCGGACGATCTCCACGTCGTGGTGGAAATCGTGGCAGGCGAGCACGGTGAACGCCCCGCTTTTCCGCAGGAGCCGTTTCAACTGCGCGGCGGTGTAGGTGCGGCTCTCCCAGCGCGTCTCCTGCTCGCGGGTTTCCCCGTCCGGCAGGGTGATGCGCAGGCGGGAGCGGATCGGCTCGAAGCGCTGGCCGGGCCGCTGCGGCCAAGTGCGCGTGTTGCAGACGACGTCGATGCCGTCGCGCGAGGCGGTCCATCGCTCGTGGGTGGGAGTTCGCCGCGCGGGGTCGGTGAGGTGGAGGCCGAGGACGAAAAGCCCGCCCGGTTTCAAGACCGCCGCGACGCGGTCGAGACAGGCGAGGGCATCCTCTTCGCGGAGGAGGTATTTGAAGGTGCTGACGAGGCAATGGGCGAGGTCATAGCGGGCGCGCCCGGGAAGGCGGAAGGACTCCATGCGGTCCCGCCAGATCCGCGCGCGCAGCCCGGCTTGGTCGAGGCGCTCGCGGGCGAAGTCGAGCATCGCGGGGTTCAGGTCGAAGCCGTCCACCTTCCACCCGCGAACCGCCATCTCCCGCAAAAGGCGACCGCTCCCGCAGGCGAGTTCGAGGACGGAGCGGCCCCGCCCCCGCCCGTGGCGGCGGCATAAGGCTTCAAGAAAATCGGCCTCCTTCGCCGTGTCGGTGTCGAAGACGATGTCGTAGTAGAGCGGCGTGTCGTACCAGTGGATCTGGACAGGAGCGGGCATCGGTGGACGGTCGGGGCGGCGGAGGCGGCTGTCGAATGGAATCCGGCGACAGGTTCCGCCTCCGAAAAACGCGCCAGCGCCGCAACCGGTCTCAGTGAGGCCGGACCGAACGTTCCCACGACGCTCGACCGAGACCAGTGGCCTCGACGACAGATTTCCCCCCATCCCTGACCTTCCCGCTTGATAAATTTTTTATAAAATTTACAATTTGCGAAACCAGTCCATGTCCCTCGACGACCGCACTCCCCTTGGGACCGCTGCGCACCGCGACCGCTCCCTGCGGCTCGCGGTGGCCACGTCCCTGATGTCGAAGGCGGGTACGATCATCCTGCGGCTCGTCTCCATCCCCATCGCGGTGCATCTCCTCGGGATGGAGATGTTCGGGGTCTACACCGCCATCACCATGGCCGTGGGCATGATCGACATGCTCCACATCGGGATCGGCCCGGCCCTGACGAAAGCCCTCGCCAAAGCCGTGGCCCGGGGCGACCGCGAGACGGAGCGCACCGTCTTCGGCACGGGCATCCTCCTCAGTCTCGGGTTCACCGTGCTCGCCGCCGCAGTCGCGGCCCTGCTCCTGTTCAACGTGCCCATCCCGCGCCTCTTCGGACCGGATTTCGCCCCGGTGCAGGAAACCATGTTCCGCGCCGCCCTCCTCGGCCTGCTCATCATCCAGGTCGAGATCGTCTGCATCCCCTTCGAGATGGCCCGCGACGGCTACCAGGAGACGCGCTTCACCAACGCCTGGGGCGCGGCGGGCAACGTCTTCGGCGCCCTCCTCCTCCTCGGGGGCATCTGGTTCTTCCCCACCATCGAGTTCCTCCTCATCGCGGTGAACGGCTCCATCGCCCTCGCCAAGCTCGGCAACACCTGCCATCTCCTCTCGCAGCGGCCCTACCTCCTGCCCCGCTTCTCCCTCTTCCGGAAATCCCTCGTGCCCTCCCTCGCCCGCGACGGCATCCGCTTCTCCATCACCTACATCCTCGCCGCCGCCGTCGAGTACAACCTGATGGCCTTCCTCATCGGCCACCACGCCGGACCGGAGGCGGTCGGGGTGTGGAACGTGATGGTGACGGTCCATTTCTCCCTCGCCGGACTCGTCGCCATGATCACGAAACCCTACTGGCCGGCGCTGATGGACGCCTTCGAACGGGGAGACCACGCCTGGATCGCGAAGAGCTCGAACCGCCTCCGCCTCGGCGGCCTCGGCTTCGCCCTCCTCGCCGGGGCCGGGCTGGTCGCGCTCGGCCCCTGGCTGCTGGCGCTCTGGGCCGGGGACGAGATCTACACCGCGGTGCCGGAGGCCTTCCGCATGGACCGGCTCGCCCTGCTCGCCTTCGCCGCCTATTTCACGATCCACATCTGGCGGCACATCCACCAGACCCTCGCCCTCGGGATCGGATGGGTCACTCCAGTGGTGAGCGTCGTCGTCGCCGAGGCCGTCCTCCTCGTCGCGACCGCCTCCTTCGTCCTCTACCACGGGGGTGGGGCCGGATCGATCTATCTGGTGATGGCCGCGACGATCGCGATGGCGTCAGGCTGGCTCTTCCCCCTCTTCTTCCATCGCGGGAAATCCGGGGAGGGAAAGGCGGACGACGACGCCCCCGCGACGCCCACGTCGGGGGACGACCTCAGACAAAACGGGCAAACGCCTCCGGGAGCGGAGCTTCAAAGCAAAGCGGCGCACCACTGACGGGATGGCGGAAGGCGAGGCTCCTCGCGTGGAGCATGAGCCGCTCGGCCTCCACCCGCTGCCGCGACACCTGGGCGTAGATCGTGTCGCCGAGGATGGGGCAGCGCAGCACCTCCTTCAGATGGACGCGGATCTGGTGGGTGCGGCCCGTGCGGATCACACACTGGAGCGTCGCCCAATCCCCCGCTTCGTCGCGCCGCAGCACGCGGTAGCTGGTGATCGCCTCCTTGCCCGCCGGGGCTTCGAGCACCGCCATCCTCTGTCGGTTCACCGGGTGGCGCCCGATATTCGTCACGATGGTTCCCTCGTCCCGCGCGGGCACGCCCCCGGTCACGGCGATATATTCCTTCCCCGTCTCCCGCCCCGAGAACTGGGCCACGAGGGAGCGGTAGGCGGCCTCGCTCTTCGCCGCCACGAGGCAGCCCGAGGTCTCCTTGTCGAGCCGGTGGACGATGCCGGGGCGATCCTCCCCGGCGAGGGCGCAGAGCCTCCCGCCGCAGTGGTGCAGCAGGGCGTTGACAAGGGTTCCTCCGGGATTTCCCGCCGCCGGATGGACGACCAACCCCGCAGGCTTGTCCACGACGATGAGATCCTCGTCCTCGTGGAGGATGGACAGCGCGATCTCCTCGGGCTGCGGTCCTTCCTTCGGGCGTTCCGGGGGGATCCTGACCACGACCTCGTCGCCCGCCGCGACGGGATGGCTCGGCTTGGCCCGCCGACCGTTCACCGTGGCTTCGCCGGACTTGATCCTCTCCTGCGCGGCGGCGCGGGAAATCCCCCATCCCGCCGAGGCGAGGGCCTCGGGGAGGAAACGGTCGAGACGCTGCCCCCGCGAACCCGGGGGCACGACGACGCGGAACTCCGCCGGGGCGTCGAAGGCGGACTCCATGGTCAGTTCAGCCTCGGCGTGTAGATGGGGATCTCGAAATCCGGCCGGAGGTCGTCGATCATCTGCCAAGCCGCGAGATTCCCGTATTTCGACAGGGGCACGAGGACTAGCTCCGTCTCCGACCCGATCTCCGCCCTCGCCGCGCCAGTGAGACGGCGGGCGAAGACGATGCCCTGGGCGATGCGGATGCGGTCGTATGGGTAGTTGCCCCGCAGATCCTTGACGACGCGGTATTCGTAGAGGCCGAGAGCGTTGGCGTAGGCGAGTTCGGACACGTTGCGGATCTCCGACTTCGCTTCGAGCCGGATGCGCAGGGCGACCTCATCGGGGATCGCCTTGGCCCCCTCCCCCGCGTCCGCCGCAGTCAGGTCCGGCACGGGGACGGCGCGGACAGGCAGGGGCGCCGGAGTCGTCGGAGTTTCCCCCGCCATGAATTCGCTGAAATGCGCGGACACCTTCTCCGCCCATCCCTGCGCCTCCGGGGGGCCGTAGTGGATGCCGTCGGTCGCGGGATAGGGATCGACGAAACGCGTCACCTTCTGGCTCTCGAAAACGATCCCCTCGTATTTCTCCACGACACTCCGCATGATCGAGGCGAGCTCGTCCTGAAGCTCCTTCGGATACCGCTCCTCGTGCGAATGCGGCGGCAGCACCCAGTAGGAGATCGCCCCGCCCTCCGCGATGGCGTAGCACATCTGGTCGACGAGGGAGCGGATCTCGGCGACGTTTTGCTCTTTCGTGCGGCGCTTCGAGCGCAAGGTCGCGTAGAGGTTGATCCCCGTTTGCACCACGACCACATCCGGCTTCGTGTTCGACATCAGATCCTCCAGCTTGGGCACGGCCCGCACGTAGCCGACCCGCCGCTCGCTCGCGTCGGACTTCTCCCAGAAGCCCACGGTGCAAGGCAGGGATTGATAGCTTTTCAGCCAGTAGTATGGCGTCGCCCCGCCCGCGACGACCGTGTGGACCTGGAATCCAGCCGAGCGCATCGCCGTGTCGAAGGTTTTCCCGAACGCGCCGATGCTCATCGAATCCCCGAGATAGAGCACCTTCGAAGGGCTGTCGGCAGCCTGCGCGGTGGACCCACCCCATCCAAGGAAGGAAGCGACGACGACCCACACCCTGAAATCCAGCAACAAACGATTCATGCCAAGATTTTCACCGGAAAAGAAAAAAATATCAATAACATAAGTCGCAATTTTTATAATTTTCGCACAATTGAGGAATGGCGGAGGAAATGTGGAAAAACGCGTCAGCGCTGTAGCCGCGCTCAGTGAGCGCGGATCGGATGTCCTTTCGACGTTCGGCCGAGGTCAATGACCTCGGCTACAGACCTCCGCCCGGACGGCGTCACTTCCGCAACCCGAAACCGAAACCGACCATCGCGGCCCCGGTCGAGGGGAGATGCGCCTTGAGAAACTGCCCGATGACCTCGGTGCGGGCCGCCAGCCAAGTGCTGCCCTCCTGCACGGTCTGGTAATACTCGTCCCAGAGCCTGACATACCCCCGATACTCGAGGAACCAGACCGCGATCCCGGCGAGGACGATCAGGGTCAGCCCGGTCTTGAACGCGGCGCGCAAGATCGATCCCGCGAGCATTGCGACGATGAAGCTCAGCCCGATCCTCACTGCCGCCCGGCTCCAGAGGTCGCTCTTCCATAGCAGACCCTCGCCGAACGAAGGCCCCTGCATCCAATCCGTCCGCGCCTCCCCATGCTGCTTCGCCGGGGTCACGGCCTCGCCCGACCGGGCGAACTCGCGCGCACCGCCCCAAGCCATGCCCGCGAGCACGACGACGCCCGCAAAGAGAAGGAGCCTCCCCTTGAACCCGGAAAACCCTCCGATGATCTCGCCCAGCCCTGCCATGTGTCGGGAAAAAGGATGCGCCGCGCACCGGACGGAGCGGATTCAACGATAGGCGTAGACCACCACCCAGCGCTGTGGCTCCTTCGCCGTGGCTTCCACGGCGATGCGCAGGTAGTAGACCCCGGTTTCGGCCGGGCTGGCGACGAGGCTCGCGACGTTCGGCGACTCGTAGCGGTGCGCCGTCGCCTCGACCAGTTCGCCCTTGCTGTCGTAGAGGTTCAGATGGATGGCGGCGCGGCGGTCCGGCACGGCGATCCAGAAGTGGTAGTCGTTCCGTTTGAAAAGCTGCACTTGGACGAGCTTCGCCTGGCCGGGCTCGATCTCGCCGCTCCAGGACGATTCGCGGAGGATGAAGGGCTTCTCCCCGCCGAGGTGCGCCAGCGCCGCCCGCTGCGCGATCAGCTTGACCTCGTCGAGGACGGGAGGCGGCGGGGTCGGGCTTTCCGAAGCAGGCGCCTCCTGGGCCAAAGAAGCGACAGGGAGGAGCGTCGCCGCCCCGGCCAAAAGCAGGAGGAGGAGCCGCTCAACTCTCATAGATCGCGGCGACGAGGTTGTTCGTCGCGAGGGAGATTTCGATGACCTTGCCCTTGCTGATCGCCCCGCTCGCGTCGGCCCGCATGAGCGATTCGAGATGCTCCAAAGTCTGCCCGATCTGCCCGAAGACCTTGCCCCGCTTCGCCCGAGCCGGGAGGGTGTTGAAGTCCTTTTTGAGCTGCTTCACGAGATCCGGCTGGTTCAGGAGGTCGGAGCCCTCGATGGAGTAGTTCCCCTTGAGCACGGCGGCGAGGGCCTGGGTGCCGCCGAGCCAGCCGCCGAGGCTGACCAGCCCGACGAGCTCGTCGTCGCGCTGCTTCGCCATCTTGTTGAGCACGGTCTGGCGGGTGCGGTCGAGCTCCCTGCGGCACACGCCCCAATCGCTCTGGCCGGCGGCGTTGACGATGGCGTTGGCGTGCTGCTCGACTTCCGAAGCGACCGCGAGGGACGAGGCGAGGCGCAGCACCTCGCGCCCGATGCGGCGCACCGCCTCCTTGTCCTGCGCCTGCACCGCGATGAAACCGTCGGAGACGACGAGGCCGAAAAGCATCGCGGTGCGCGAGCGGTTCGTGTCGAGCTTGATCTCACGATTCTCGACCTGCTTCGACCAGTCCTGATTGCCGAGCTTGTCGAGCGAGGCGAAGATCTCAAGAGGGATCGGGATCACCGAGGAGTTCACGACGACGAGGTTCGGGTCGTTCAGGTTGATGCGCCCGGGGGCTTCCTGAGCCGAAGCCGTGACGGAGGCGGCGGCGATGACGACAGCGGAAAACAAGGTTCGTTTCATGGCGACGGGGGAGAATTGGTTTTAAAAACTTAAATATTATAGATTCTTTAAGATTTTTTGAAAACGGAATTCTTCACAGGGCGCGGGCGAAGGCTCCGCCATCGACGAGGAGCATTTCGCCGGTGAGGTAGCTGCCCGCCTCGCTCGCGAGAAGCAGGGCGGGCCCGGCAAGTTCGCGCGGCTGCCCCCAGCGCTTCAGGGCGGTGCGCTCGGCGAATCCCTCCTTCTCCGGCTCGCTGAGCAGGCTCATAGGCATGTCGGTGAGAAAGGGGCCGGGGCCGATGCAGTTCACGGTGATACCATGGGGACCTAGGTCGAGGGCGCTCGCCTTGGCCAAGCCAATGAGCGCGGCCTTCGAGGCGGAATAGGCGTTGCGGCCCGGCTTCGAGCCGACCCCGAGGACGGAGGAGATGTGGATGACGCGCCCCCATCGCTGCGCCTTCATCGCCGGAACGAGGGCGCGGGTCAGGCGCATCACGGCGGTGACGTTGATCTCGATGACGCGGTCCCACACCTCGTCGTCGATCACGTCGATGGGCTGCGGCGTATTGACCCCGGCGTTGTTCACGAGGATGTCCACCGTGCCGAAGGCCGCGAGAGCCTCCGCGGCGAGCGAGTCGGTGTCCTCGCGCTTCGACATGTCGGCGACGACGATCCGCACCTCGGCGCCCTCGATGCCCTCGGCGATCTCGGCTTGGGCCGACTTCAGCTCCTCCTCGTGACGGCTGCAAATCATGACCCTCGCCCCGGCCTCGACGAAGCCCCTGGCGATCGCCTTTCCGAGTCCTTTGCTACCGCCGGTGACGAGGGCCGACCGCCCCTTGAGATCGAACAAATCGCAAGCCATGCGGCACGATGCACGTTGACTCCGTTTCCGCAAGTGCTCCCCTTCCCCTATGAAAGCCGCCCTGCTCATCGACCCTAGCGACAACCTCGGCGTCGCCCTCCGCGCCCTCGCCCCCGGGGAGACCGTCGCCCTGGGCGGCCGCTCCGTCATCCTCGCCGAGGCGATCCCGCCGAAGCAGAAATTCACCCTCGCGGCCATGCCCCCCGGCGAAAAGGCCCGGATGTACGGCGTCACCGTCGGCGTCGCGGTCGCCCCCATCGCCGCAGGCGGTCTCGTCACCACGGCGAACCTGAAACACGAGGCGGACGGCTTCTCGGGAACCCGCTCGCGGGACCACCGCTGGACCCCGCCCCCCGTGGACCGCTGGCGCGGGCGCACCTTCGACGGCTACCACCGCGCCGACGGCTCGGTCGGCACGGCCAACCACTGGCTCGTCGTCCCCATGGTCTTCTGCGAAACGCGGAACGTGAACGCGATCCGCGCCGCCTTCGAGCGCGCCCTCGGTTACGAGCGGACGAGCCACTACCAGCGACTCGCCGCCCGCCTCGTCGAGACTTGGAAATCCGGCGGCGACCGCGAGTCCCTCCTCGCCCTCTCCGCCGAGGATTCGCCGGACCCGATCCCCCAAGCCTTCCCCAATCTCGACGGCGTCCAGTTCCTCGTCCACTCCATGGGCTGCGGCGGCACCCGCGACGACGCCGCCACCCTCTGCGGGCTGCTCGCCGGCTACATCACCCATCCCAACGTGGCCGGGGCCACCGTCCTCAGCCTCGGTTGCGAGAACGCCCAGCTCGAACTCCTCGAAGCCGCCATCCGTGAACGCAGCCCCGCCTTCGACAAGCCCCTCCTCACCTACCGTCAACAGTCTTTCCCCGACGAGCGAACCCTCTTGGAGACGGCCATCAAAGAGACCTTCCTCGGCCTGATCGAGGCGAACGAGGCGGTCCGGCAACCCGCCCCGCTCGACAAGCTCTGCGTCGGCGTCGAATGCGGCGGCAGCGACGGCTTCTCCGGCATCTCGGCCAATCCCGCCGTCGGGGCGCTCTCCGACCGCCTCGTCGCCCTCGGGGGGCGGATCATCCTCTCCGAATTCCCCGAACTCTGCGGCGTCGAGCAGGAACTCGTCAACCGCTGCGTCTCGGACGAGGTCGCCGCCCGCTTCGCCGCCCTCACCTCCGCCTACGCCGCCCGCGCCAAGGCCGCCGGGAGCGATTTTTCGCAGAACCCCAGCCCCGGCAACATCCGCGACGGTCTCATCACCGACGCCATCAAATCCGCCGGAGCGGCGAAAAAAGGCGGTTCCTCGCCCGTCGTCGCCGCCCTCGACTACCCCGAGATCGCGACGCAGCCCGGACTCCACCTCCTCTGCACCCCCGGCGGCGACGCCGAATGCACCACCGCGCTGGCCGGGGCGCACGCCAACCTGATCCTCTTCACCACCGGGCTCGGCACCCCCATGGGCAACCCCGTCTGCCCCGTCGTGAAGATCAGCACCAGCACCGAACTCGCCGAGCGCCTCCCCGACCTCATCGACTTCGATACCGGCTCCATCATCCGAGGCGAGGCCGGGATCGAGCAAGTCGGCGAAGATCTCCTCGATTTCGTCGTCGAAGTCGCCTCAGGCCGTCTCCAGACCAAGGCGCAACGCCTCGGGCAAGCCGATTTTCAGCCATGGAAACGAGGCATATCTCTTTGATTCAAAGCAAACAGAGAGATTTTTTCACGATTTTGACGAAATTTCCAGCATTCCAAAAAAATTCGCGCCAATTCGCGATCATTTGCGGCCATTCGCGTTAAAAAAGATGGGGACGCGAATGACCACGAATCGGCGCGAATGGCCGCGAATGCAGGGCAACGGCGGCGAGCGCCCCCCCTCCAGCACCGCCCGTCCCCCAGCCCCGCGAAGGGATTTTTTATAATTTCCATAAAATTCACATTCCCTTCCCTCGCTGACGCAAATCTTGACTTGCCCTCCGGCCCTGCGTTTCGTAACTTCTCCTTGAGGCCGTCCTCCACCCCCCGGAATGTCACCCGTCCAGTCAGCCCAATGCGCTTTTGCGGATGCCGAAGCCACGCGCCCTTCGTGGCGCGACACCTTCTTGGCGGTGTTCGACAGCCTCATCCACATTCTGCGGAACCCTCTCTCGAACGCCGGACCCGTTCCGGCAGCGGACGCCCCGCCCCGTGCGGACGTCCCGAGTCCGAACCCTACCGGGGAGCGCTCAACCGCCCCCCGAATCCGCCTCCTCGAGGCACCGACCCCCACCCTCTTCGCGGAGGATGAAGTCGCCGGAGGTTCCGCCCCCATCCCTTGGACCCGCCTCGTGGCGGGTCTCCACCCAAAATCTTCCACCATCGATGGAAAACCAATCCCAAAACCAAGCCTATCGCCGCCATCGCGGCAATCGTCAGGGCGGCCGCGGCCGCAATCGCCAAGGAAAGCAATCCCAACAGGGCGGCGGAAACGCCTCCGGAGGACCGCGCCGCAGCCGCAATCGCAACGGTGGCAACGGGGGCCGCTCCCGGCGGCAGCCTGAGCAAACCACGGCGCAGAAGATCCTCTCGATCCTGACCTTCGGCCTCCTCGGCAAACCCAAGTCCAAAGTCTCCGCCAAGGCGAAGGTGAAGACGGAGAAATCCGCCAAGCCCGCTCCCACCCGCCAGCCCGCCGCCCAAACGAGCGAATCGAAGAAGCCCAAGCGCAACCGCGCCGAGGTCACCTCCGGCCGCCTCTACGTCGGCAACCTCGACTACGCCACCGGCGAAGCCGAGTTGGAGGATCTCTTCAGAGGCGTCGGCAATGTCCTCTCCGCCGAGGTCGTGACCAATCCCCGCACCCAGCAGTCGAAAGGCTTCGCCTTCGTCGAAATGGGCTCCATCGAGGAGGCGAAACGCGCCGTGGGCATCCTCGACGACCAGGAGTTCATGGGCCGCCGCCTCATCGTCAGCGGAGCACGCAACGAAGGCCTCGGCGAAGACGGCGACGAAGCCGCCCTCGCCGGAAGCTCCTCCGAGAGCCACGCCTGACCCCTCCCCCGCTTTTTTGTTGGTGTGCGCCGGAACGGTCCCGACCGTTCCGGCGCTTTCTTTTCAAGGAGCAAGGAGCGCGGGCACTCCCACCAAGGCCGGATCGTCGAGATCGAGGCGGTAGAGGATCTGGTTGTAGTCATGCCTCGGCGTCTGCCTCGCTTCGCCGGAGAAGCTGTGCGTGTAGGTGCCCTCGAACAGCAGCACGGGCGAATCCTCCGGGGTGAACTCGGGATGCAGCCTCGGGTTGTAGAAGCTGAGCTTGCGATGGCTCAGCACCTTCACCGCCTTGCCCCAAGGACCCAGCGGCGAACCGGCCTCGGCATACCAGAGTTCGCCCAGCATCGACGGATCGCCCTTGATCTCGCCGAAGACCGTGACCCAGCGGTTCCGGTAGGCGTTCCACGCGATGGAGCCGCGATGCGGAGTCACCTTGCGACCTTCGGCGCTCTCGAAAGTCTTCTGCGGCTTCAGCGTCTCCCACTGCTTGCGGTCGCGCCAGCCTTCGAAGGTCGCGGGCATGCGGATGGTCGGGAGCGGGTCGCCGAAGAGGAGCCAGCGCTTTCCGCTTTCGTCCGTCCAGAAGGAGGGATGGCCCACTGGCTGCAGCTTCGGTTCGGAGCCTCCGTCCTTCTTGTCCCAAAGCACCTCGACCGATTCGAAATTCGCGGTCTCGTCATTCCACACGCAGAGGCCGACGCGGTAGGAGGTCATGGGCGGCTCGATCTTCGTGTAGCAGCCGACGAGGCGCTCGCGGCCCTCCGCATCGGGCAGGCTGACGTAGCCGCTCACCCAAGTCGGACCGGGATCGTCAGGGGCCACATTGGCGACGTTGCGGATGCGGCCCTCCTCGTCGCGGAAGTAGTCGAGAGCCAGCTTCAGCGGCGGTTCGAAAGAGTCGAGCGGCCGCACTGCCGTCGTCGCGCTCGTCATGTGGAAGAGGCCGAGCGGGTAGCTCGGCACGTTCGTGTCGCCCCAAGCCCAGAACATTTTCCCGCGATGCACGGCGTTCTGCACGCTGTCGGAGCCGAGGATGCCGCTCTCCTGCCAGTCGGCGTGGTCGCCGAGCTTCTGGCTTTCGCCGAAGATCCCGCCGCCGGTGAGACGCCCGAGCCGCTTCGCGATGATGGTGCGGGTGACCTTCACCTCGTGCTCTCCGCCGGGTTCGGGGGTGAAGCGGAAGCCTCGGTGGCCGAAACCATCGGCCTTCATTTCGTAACCGTCGGCGGCGACGTGGAACCAAGTCTCGACGCCCATCAGCTCGGGCAGGTCGAAGGCGACGACCCCGGCGTTGTCGGTGAAGAAAGAGACGTTGTGCGTCGTCGTCAGTTCCACCAGCGGGACGGGCCAGCCGTTCTCCGCATCGACCACGCGGATGCGGCAGGGTTCGAGGGCCGACAGCGTAGTGGCGAGACCGCAGAGGGTCAGGTGGAGGAGGAAAGAGGGTTGCATCTGGATAGATGGAATTTGGCGACCGCTGATTGGCGCGGATCTTCGCTGATTTTTTACACAGATGGACACGGATGCTGCGAGCGAATCATCGGCTTCGGTTATCTGTGTCGTCCGCAGGACATACTCATGAAAGCGTGAGCAAAACGGTCGCAGCTGCTGGTAGAGAAGTTCGTGAGAACTTCTCCCCGCCGATGCTCAAGAGACGCTCGCCGAAATTCTCACGAATTTCGCTACAAGGCACCGCAACGGGCTTCGTCCCTGTGTCCATCCGTGTTAGAAAAATCAGCGAAGATCAGCGTCAATCAGCGGTCCCGTCAGGGCTCACGCCAGTATCCCTCTCGCCACCTCGCCCCCCGTCTCCGTAAGCCGGAAATTCCTCCCGCCGTAGTTGAAGGTGAGCCGCTTGTGGTCCAAGCCCAGCAGATGCAGGATCGTGGCGTGCCAGTCGCGGATATGCATGGGGTTCTCGACCGCCTCGTAGCCGATCTCGTCGGTGGCGCCGTAGTTGATCCCGCCCTTCACCCCGCCGCCGGCCATCCAGAGGGAGAAGCCCTTGTGGTTGTGGTCGCGGCCGTCGAGGCCGGGCGCGTAGGGGGTGCGTCCGAACTCCCCGCCCCAGACCACGAGGGTGTCCTGAAGCAGGCCGCGCCGCTTCAGATCGGTGAGCAGGCCGCCCACGGCTTGGTCCACGGAGGCGCAGCGTTCCGGCAGGGTCCGCGTGATGAGGGCGTGGTGGTCCCAGTCCCCCGGCGAGGCGATCTCGACGAAGCGCACTCCGGATTCGACGAGACGGCGGGCGAGGAGGCATTGCCGGGCGAAGAGATCCTCGCCCTTCCCGATCCCGTAGAGATCGAGCGTCTCGGGCGACTCCTCCGCGACGTCGAGCACGCCGGGCACCTCGCTCTGCATGCGGAAGGCGAGCTCGAAGGACTCGATCATGCCCTCGACCTCGGGCTGGTGCGGCTCGCGGGCGAGGCGGCGCTCGTTGAGCCCGCGCAGCAGGTCGAGCTGGCGGCGCTGCTCCGCCGGGGTGCGCTCGGGGTTGGCGATGTTCCTCATGGGCGGGCCGGGGGCCTCCTGCCGTTTCATGAAGGCGGCGTAGAGGCCGGGTAGCTGCCCGCCGCCGAGGCGCGTGCCTTGGCAGATGCTGGGGAGGAAGGCGCTGCCGTAGTTCTGCGCTCCGCCGTCCCCGGCGGGCGGGTTCAGGGTGACGAAGCCGGGCAGGTTCTCGTTCTCGCTGCCGAGGCCATAGACCGTCCACGCGCCGAGGGAGGGCCGCACGAACTGGAAGCTGCCCGTGTGCATCTGCACGAAGGCGGGCGAGTGGTTCGGCACGTCGGTGTGCATCGAGTTGAGGATGCAGAGGTCGTCGGCGTGCTCGCCGATGCGCGGGAGCAGGCTCGTCATGCGCAGGCCCGAGCGCCCGTAGCGGGCGAAGGGATGGACCGGGCCGAGCAGCTTCGCGCCCGCCGAGTCGCGGCCCGTCGTGGAGGTCTTGCCGGAGTGTTTCTCCAATTCGGGCTTGTAGTCGAGGAGATCGACATGCGAGGGACCGCCGCGCATCGTCAGGAAGATGACGTGCTTCGCCCGCGCCGGGAAATGGGTCTCGCGCGGCGTCAGGCCGCTCGCGCTGGCCGAGGCGAAGGAGGGTTTCGAGGCGAGGGCGGAGAAGGCGAGCCAGCCGAGGCCAAGGGTGGATTGGCGAAGGAGGTCGCGGCGGGTGGGGAGGAATGGGTCAGGAGTCATGGGTCACGGGTGGTTGGTGGGAAAAATTTACTGAACGCTAGTCCTCATATTCCACGGCAAAGCCGGAAACTCGAAATCCTGTAGGCCAGCCCTTGGCCTGGCTGTGCAACTGACCGGCTAAATTCACCGCAACGACGAAATTCCGAGGCTCGATGTTCTCGAATTCAATCGCGCCCCCAGCAACAGGAGCTGTCTTGAAACTGAAACATTGGCCATCGGAAAGAGTCAGTTCTTCCCTGTGAGCGCGTTCGACAAAGCCAGAAAGCAGGAAACGGCTCTCACCGTCTTCAGTTGCGAGAACTCCATCCAGCTCGTCTTTATTGGAAGCCACTTTATTCAGCTCTCCTTCCAAGGTGTCGAGAAACCAAATTCCTCCATCTCCTTCGAGAAATATATCGCCAAACGCCGTGACAAGGATTGGTTGCTTCGAATGAATTGGAAGCCAATGCCAAGATTCCAAGGCCGCTTCTACCTCACTTGAGGATGGATTGATGTAAAAGCTCATTGAAGTCCCTTAGCGTGTCTGCTTGTAGCATGGGCTTCCAGCCCATGCACCTTGTGAGGATGTGGTAATCGCGGAAATCGCCATCCGCTCAAAGAGTCCGGCGTCCCTGAGCAAATGCGGTTTGGTCGTCCTTCGGGCGTCAGGGGGAGATGCATGGGCTGGAAGCCCATGCTACAGGCTGTTTGAAATGGGTCAGGACTCATCGGGTGAGAGTGTTTGACTGGCGACGGAGACGGCAATGTCGTCGTCCGTCCCGAATTTGCCGTCCCTGCCGCCGGATCGGAACGTCCACAAATCCTGCGACAGGTCGAATCGGGTCTCGATTTCAGAATCCCACGCATCGAATAGCTTTCCGGAATCCATGCGGCATCGATTCCAATCGATGGTGGCGGTCTCCAATCTCGAAGCAAGCTCCGCCTCCGTCCTTGGAAAACCGGAGGGTTCAAGTTTTGTGAGAACCGTGTCGATTTGCGAAAAAAGAAACCTTGTGTGGGCTTCCTTCGCCCCGGAAGTGGCCTTGCCAAACCAATTGATCAAAGGCATCGAAATCGCAGAGACAAGCAGCAAGATACCTATGATCGGCAATCCCGGCTCAGTGAACGGCATCCGATAGCTTGCGGGGGCAAGGCTTGGAGATTGCTCTGTTTCTTGCGGTTGCATCGGTTCACCGAATTCAATCCATCATCCGAAACTCCGCGCTCGCGAGCAGGGTCTGGCAGAAATCCATCAGCCGTTTCTCCGCCTCCTTCGCGGCATCGGCTCCCTCCGGCGCGGGGGCTTCGAGGAACTCCGCGATCAGCCTGCGTTCCTCCTCGTCAGGCGGGCGGTTGAAGCAACGTTGGTAGGCGAGTTCGATGCGCGCTTCTTGGCTTTCGGTCTCCTGCGAAATCCGCTTCGCCAGCGCGGCGGCGCGGGCGCGGACGAAGTCGCTGTTCATCAGGAAGAGGGCTTGGGGCGGCACGTTGGTGCTGTCGCGCTTCCCGACCACGAGGCTGGGCTCGGCGAAGTCGAAGTGCCGCAGCACATCGGGCAACTGGTCGCGCATCGCGGGCAGGTAGATGGAGCGATGGGTCGAACCGTCGAGGTCCTCGGGAATCTTCTTGTTGAAGGGAATCATCGAGGCGGACTGGGTGTCCAGTTCGGCGACGAGGGAACCGGGACGGGGAGAGAGGTCCAGCTCACCCGAGACGGCGAGCATGCCGTCGCGGATGGCCTCGGCGTCGAGGCGGCGCTTGGCCATGCGCCAGAGGAGACGGTTGTCGGGGTCCTTTTCAAAGGCCTCCTCGCGCCAAGTCGAGGCCTGCCGGTAGGTGCGCGAGCTGACGATCTCGCGGACGAGGGATTTCACCGACCAGCCGCTCTCCCGGAAGCGCAGGGCGAGATGGTCGAGCAGCTCGGGATGACTGGGGGCGGCTCCGGTGCGGCCGAAGTCGTCCACGGTCTCGACGAGTCCCGCGCCGAAGAGATGGGTCCAGATACGGTTGACCATGACCCGCGCGGTCAGGGGATTCTCGGGATCGACGATCCACTTGGCGAGTTCGAGCCGGCCGCTGGCGTCCGCCGGCACCGCGCCCTCGCTCGCGAGCCCGAAGATTTCGGGCACGGCCCTCGTCACGGTCTCGGCGGGATGGGCGAGTTCGCCGCGTTCGTAGCGGGGCGAGTCGATCTTCTGTTCGGCGTCGATCACGCCCATGCAGAGGGGCAGGGCGGTCCCGTCGTCGGCGACGGTCTCGAGCTGGCCGAGGAGGGGGCCGCGCGACCAGTAGATGCGGAGGGCTTCTCGAAGCGCTTCGTTGAAATCGAGCTGCGCGTCGCGTCCCTCTTTCCTCGCCTGTTCGGCCCGTTCGCGTCCGGCTTTCTCGTCGGCGTCGAGCTGGGCGAGCTGGCCCTTCAGCTTCTCGACCTCCTCCTTCGACAGGGAGCGGTTCGGGATGAGCTGGCCGGGCAGGTCGGGCAGTCGGATGAGGCGTCCGCCGTTGTTGTTCTCCGAATCGACCCAAGTGCCGTAGCGGGTGTCGGTGCTCTTGAAGATCCCGGCGAGGGAGTAGTAGTCGGCCATCGTCACGGGATCGGCCTTGTGGTCGTGGCAGCGGGCGCAGGCGAGCGAGCTGGCGAGGAAGGCGCGGGAGAAGGCGTCGATCTGCTCGTCGACGACGTCGGCGGAGAACTGCGGGGGATCCTGTCCACCGAGGCCCTTCGGCCCGATCGCGAGAAAGCCGGTGGCGACGAGGAGCCTCGCCCGCTCGGCCTCGTTCTCGGCGGGGAGGAGGTCCCCGGCGAGCTGCTCGACGAGGAAGCGGTCGTAGGGCAGGTCGCGGGCGAAGGCGTCGATGACGTAGTCGCGGTAGCGCCACGCGTGGGGATAGATCAGGTTCGCCTCCTTGCCGTTCGACTCGGAATAGCGGGCCACGTCGAGCCAATGGCGGGCCCAGCGTTCGCCGAAGGCGGGGGTGTTGAGAAGACGATCCACTTGTTCGGCCCACTCGGTTTCGGTAAACGGTGGACGGTGGACGGTGGACGGTGTCTGGTTCTGACCGTTCACGGTTGACGGTTCACGGTTCACCGAAACCGGCGGCAAGCCGGTCAGATCGAAGCTCAGCCGACGCAGCAACACCACGGGATCGGCGTCGGGCGAGGGTTCGAGGCCGTTTTCCTCCAGCTTCGCGAGGACGAAGCGGTCGATGTCGCCGAGCGGCCAGTCCTCCCGCTTCACCGACGGAACGGCGGGCCGGACGGGAGGCTGGAAGCTCCAGTGCTGGCGGCGGCTTTCGAAGCCCTCTCCTGCCCCTCCCTCGCCAGCGGCCGCCTCGCGCGGATCGACCGCGCCCGCCGCGATCCATTGCTCGAAATCGGAGAGCACCCGGTCCGGGAGACGAGGCTTGCGCGGCGGCATGGTGAGGTTTTCGTCGCTGTGCCGCATCGCGGCGAGGAGGAGGCTTTCGTCGGGCTTGCCCGGCACCAGACCGGGGCCGGAATCGCCGCCGCGCAGGAGGGCCTCGCGGTCGTCGAGACGCAGCCCGCCCTTGGCCTTGCCGGACTCGACGGAGTGGCATTCGAGGCAATGCTCGACGAGGACGGGGCGGATGCGGGATTCGAAGAAGGCGGTGTCGGTGGCGGCGACGGTGGAATGGAGGGTGATAGCGGCTAGGGCGAGCAGGGCCGGGAGGTAGCATGGGCTTCCAGCCCATGCCTCTTGGGGCGACGTGGAAGAGCGGACGAAGCCCGTCCCTCCCCCGATCATCGTCTCACGGTGCATGGGCTGGAAGCCCATGCTACTACGAAATGCAATCTTCATGGTGTCGTCTCTTTGAATTCCAGCCAAGCGGCGGCGATTTCGTCGGGCCAGTCCACACTGAGGTCGGTGGACTTCCCGTCCTTCCAGCTCATCCAGCGGACCCGTCTGCCCACCGGATCGGGGGCGGCATAGGTGAACTCCTCCGCGCTGCGCCACGAGGGCAGGAGCCGCGTCTTCCAGCCGGGATGCGGCGGCGAAACGATCTCGCTCCGTCCGCTCTCCAGATCGACCACGGCGACGGCGTCGGTCGCGCTCTCGACCACGGCGGCGCGACGTCCGTCGGGCGAGGGAACGAAATAGCCGAGGTCCATCGGTAGCGCGCCTTCCTCCGTGGGAATGGCGACGGGTTCGCCGCCTTCCACCGGGAGACGGTAGAGCCGAGGCCCCTCCCCCGGCTGTCCGGCAGGGGCGGGCAGGGAGCCGGGTTGGCTCGCGAAAAGGATGGAGCCGTCGGGCAGCACAGCGAGACGCGGAGCAAAGGGCACGAGGGCGTAGGCGAGCTCGTCGGGCTTGCTCTCGGCCACAGGTTGCCCCGCTGTGTCGAGGACGCGGCGGCGCTCGATCTTCATCAGCGTGCCCCCGCCCTCGGGGGAGAGCGGCGTCATGACCACGAGCGATTCGCCGTCCGGCGTCCAGTCGTAGGCTCGAGTGACGCCATGGGCGACGAGGACCGCCGGGGAACCGTCGAGGGGCAGGATTTCCAGATCGCAGCGGTTCGAGTGGCCCGGTTGGCCCGTCTTCACGGCGCGGGCGGCGAAAGGATAGCGCGGCGAGACGCGGAGGGAGTCGGCACCCCGCAGGCTGCGGGCGAGCACTTTCCCCGTGTTGTCGGACTCGGGGCGCACCAGTGCGGTCTCGTGGAGGACGAAGCCGGCGAGCTCCTCCCCCGCACCGGGATCGAGCGAAGCGAGGGCGCGGGGGGCCTCGGCGAGAGCGGCGTGGACGGCTTCGGCGTCGTTCGCGAGGGCGAGGCGCAGGGCGTTCACAAAGACCAGAGCCTCGTCCTGTTCGAATTTGGAAAGGAGCAGGTCGGCGCGGTCGGCGTCTCCGTGCAGCGCGACGGCCGCCCGCAGCAGGTCGGGGACGCGGCTGGCAAGGCGCTCGACTCGCGTGGCTTCGGTTGTTGGCAGCAGATCCCTGACCGATTCCCAATCCGACGCGATCCGGACACGATGCACGATCAGGCCCGATCCATCAGGGAACCAGCCGAAGGCATCGAGAATCCATCGGCCCGGTCCTTCATCTTGATTGGGGAAGGGTTCGGAAAGGGTGCCCGAGGCGTCGGCGAGATAAAGCAGGGAATCGGAGAGGATGGCGGCGCGGCTCCCGTCCGGCGACCACTGGGCACGCTCCTGCGGCTCGCAGCCGCAGAGGGTGGCGAGGAGGGCGAGGGCGAGGAGGGAGTCACGGGTCATGGGTCACGAGTTTGGATCGGGCGTTGTGAGAACGGCCAAACGTCCGTCCGCCTCGACGCGGTAGCGGGCCCACGGCGAGGGTGCGACAGAGCGCTCGGATTCGGTGACAGACCCGCGGGGAGCCTCCGGTCCTCGTCCCGCATTGCCCGCGAGGAAGCCCGCGCCCACAGCGAAGCCGAGCAAGGCCACGGCAGCAGCGATTCTCATGACGGCGGGGAACTTCTCTTTTCGCGGAAACGCGAGCGTCACCACCTCGGCCTCCGGCTCCAGCACGAGTGGTCGCACGGCCACTGCCGCTTCGGTCAGCCCCACCGCCTGCCGCACCCTCTCCGCCTCGGCGATACGTTCGGGGAAATTGGCGAGGTAGGTTTCCAGAAGGGCCGAGGCCTCGTCGGAGAGTTCCCCGAGGGCTTGGTCGATGAGGAGGGATTCGAGTTGCTTCGCAGTCATGGGTCACGAGTCACGGGTTACGAGGGATGGGATTCCGAGGCGATCCGCTCTCGCACTGCCGCGATGGCGTGGTGGAGGCGCGAGCGGACGGTGCCGACGGGGATGCCGAGGGCTTCGGCGATTTCGGCGTAGGAAAGCTGCTGGGTGAAGCGCAGGTCGAGGATCTCGCGCTGGAGCGCGGGCAGGGCGTCGATGGTCTCGCGGGCGGCGGCGATCCGCTCGTCGGGCACCGGGGCCGCGACCGTCTCGGCTGGCTGTTCGGACACGATGGCCCGCTCCCGGTCCCGGCGTCGCCACGCCGCTTGGCTGACGTGGCGGGCGATGCCGAAGAGGTAGCCGCGCAAAGAACGGGGCTTGCCCCCGCGCTCTAGTCCGCGTGCCATTTCGAGGAAGGTCTCCTGCACGAGGTCCTGCGGGGCCTCCGCGCCGTCCCCGTGGCGGCGGGAGAAATACCGCGCCAGATCGTCCGCCGCGTCCCGGAAGAGTCGCTCGAGATCGGGTTGCTTTTGAATGGCTTGCAAGGGGGCTGGAGGGTTCGCCGCTTCCCGCCTCGTGCGGAAAACATTGCTTCATCCTACCACGTGGGGCCAGCGCCTGAAAAGGTTCACCGCGATCTTGTTTTTTCTGAATTCGACCCGGCTTTTGCCCGTCCTAAACGTGGCATTTCTTAAAGAATCTGCTTCATTGCCGCCCATGCCTTCCCCCTCATTCCCCCTGCTGCTGTCCCTGTCGCTCCTCGCGGCGGTTCCGGCGATGGGGCAGCGCGGCAAGGCCAAGGAGGAGGCCCCTCCCCCGCCCGATCCCGAGGAATTGCGCCGGATCGAGGAGCTGAAAACCCTGCCGAACGTGGTCATCATCCTCGCCGACGACCTCGGCTGGGACGACCTCTCGCCCTTCGGCCATGAGTCCATCATGACGCCGAACCTTCAGCGCCTCGCCGACGGCGGGATGCGCTTCGAGCGGGCCTTCCTCACGACCTCCTCGTGCAGCCCGACGCGGGCGAGCCTCCTCACCGGGCGCTACCCCCACCAGACCGACGCCGAGCAGCTCCACTGGCCGATCCCGAAGGAGCAGGTCACCTTCGTCGAAAAGCTGAAAGAGAAAGGCTACTGGACCGGAGCGGCGGGCAAATGGCACCTCGGCGACGCGATGCGCGACCGCTTCCACAAAATCATCGAGGCGGATGAATCCGGCTTCCAGCTTCCCGCGGGCGAGGCGGCGGAAGGTGGTGAATTCGCCGAAACCGCCGAGGGCGACGCCCGGAGCGGCTGTGCAGACTGGCTCCCCCTGCTGCGCGAGCGACCGGCGGACCGGCCTTTCTTCCTCTGGCTCGCCTCACTCGACCCCCACCGTCCCTACGAGACGGGCCTCCTTGAGGACGGCGCCCGGCCCGAGGAGGTGCGTCTGCCGCCCTACCATCCCGACACCCCCGCCGTCCGGGCCGACTACCAGAACTACTACGACGAGATCACCCGTCTCGACCAGCATGTCGGCGCGGTCCTCAACGAACTGGAGGCGCAGGGACTCGCGGAGAACACCGTGGTCCTCTTCCTCAGCGACAACGGGCGTCCTTTCCCCCGCGACAAGACGACCCTCTACGACAGCGGCATCCGCACCCCGCTGATCGTGAGATGGCCGGGGAAAACCGCGCCCGGCTCGGTCTGCGAACGCCTCGTCAGCACCGTCGATCTCGCCAAGACGATCCTCTCCCTCGCGAAAATCGAAAAGCCCGGCATCACCTTCGAGGGCGTCGACCTCGCCCCCCTCTTCGCCGATCCGGCGAAACCGGTCCGCGACTACATCTTCGCCGAGAAGAATTGGCACGACTACGAGGATCGCGCCCGCGCCGTGCGAAACGAACGCTACAAATACATCCGCAACGACTACCCCGACCTGCCCCTGACCCCGCCAGCCGACGTCGTCCGCAGCCCCACCTACGTGGAGCTGCTCCGCCTCCTCGGCAAAGAGGAGCTCACCGAGGCGCAGCAAATCCATTTCCACGCCCCCCGCCCGGCCGAGGAGCTCTACGACCTGCGCCTCGATCCGCACGAGTTGAAAAACCTCGCGGGCGACGAACGCTACGCCCCCCTCCTCCGCGCCATGCGGGCCGCCCTCGCCGATTGGGAGGCGAAAACCGACGACGCCAAGCCGGAGCGGCGCACGCCGGACGAATTCGACCGCCTCACCGGCCTCCCCACCCCCGCGAGAGTGCGCCCGCGCCCCTCGAAGCAGGAGATGGCCGATCTGGCCGAGGCCGAGAAACCCTCCGCGACCCCGCCCGCGCCCGTGCCAGCCCCCTGACAAACACCCCATGCGCCTCCCTTTTCTCCTCCTTCCCGCTCTCGCGGCCCTCGCCCCCTCCGTCCGCGCCGACTTCGCTTGGACCGACACCGAGGGCCAGCACCTCGAACTGACCCACGACGGCAAACCCGTCGCCCGCTACGTTTACGAAGCCATCGACGAGAGCACGCCCGAGCGCCGCGAGGAGACCTTCAAGCCCTTCTGCCACCTCTACTTCCACCAGTGGAACCACTACGGGAACCTCCTCACGAAAGGGCCGGGCGGCAAGTTCACCCACCACCGCGGCGTGTTCTACGGCTTCAACCAGATTTCCTACACCGACGCCGCCGGGAAGCACCACGAGAAGGTCGATACCTGGCATTGCCGCAAGGCCCACCAGATCCACCGCCGCTTCACCGCGCAGGAGGCCGATGCGAAGTCGGCGCATTTCACCTCCGAGATCGACTGGATCGGCGACGACGGCGTCCCCTTCGCGACCGAGGCGCGGACGATGCGCTTCTCCCTGAGCGGTCCCGATGTCGTCGTCGATTTCGAATCCACCCTGAAACCGCAGGTCGCCGAGCTGCGGCTCGACGGCGATCCCCAGCACGCCGGCTTCCACTTCCGCGCCCACAACGACGTCCACGACCTGACCCAGAACGCCACCTACTACATCCGGCCCGGCAGCGGCGTCGGCAAGCCCGGCGCGGCCATCAACTGGAGCGAGAAAAGCGACAACGAGCAGACCCGCGACCTGCCGTGGAAGGCGATGTGCTTCACCCTGCGCGACACCCAAGTCACCGTCGCCTACCTCGACCATCCCGGAAATCCCAAGCCCGCGCGGGCGAGCGAGCGGCAGTATGGACGCTTCGGCACCTATTTCGCCACCACCGTGACGAAGGACAAGCCCCTGACCGTGCGCTACCGCCTCGTCGTGCATCCCGGAGAATACAAGACGCCCGAGGAGGTCGCGAAATTGAGCGAGGGGTATCTTTCTTTCCTTCCGTGATGCTCATTTCCCCATCTCTTACTCCTTACTCCTTACTCCTTACTCCTTACTCCTTACTCTTACCTCTTACTCCTTACTCGAATCGAACGTTGTTGGGCTATCGAAGGAGTAAGAGGTAAGAGTAAGGAGTAAAGAGTAAGAGATAAACACCCAATGCCCAAAACCCGCCAGCGCCCGAAAACCGGATCCACCGCCCCCGAAAGCGCCCCGGAGATCGTCGAGATCCTCCGCAAAGTGCGCAAGATCGAGCTGCGCACCCGCGGCCTCGTGCGCGAGAGCTTCGGCGGCGAATACCACAGCCGCTTCAAGGGCGAAGGCATCGACTTCGAGGACTTCCGCGAATACCAGCCCGGCGACGAAGTGCGCTCTATCGACTGGAACGTCACCGCCCGCATGAGGCGTCCCTACGTGAAGAAATTCACCGAGGAGCGCGAGATGACCGTCTTTCTCTGCATCGACGTCAGCGCCTCGGGCAACTACGGCAGCCTCGGCCCGAGCAAGCGGGAGATGATGGCCGAGGTCGCCGCCCTCCTCGCCTTCAGCGCCCTGCAAAACAAGGACAAGGTCGGCCTCGTCCTCTTCACCGACGAGGTCGAGCTCTACCTGCCGCCGAGGAAAGGCACCGCCCACGCCCTGCGCCTCATCCGGGAGGTGCTCCACCACGAACCCGCCGGCCACCGCACCTCCCTCGACGCGACGGTCCATCTCCTTAAAAACGCGGTGCGGAGGCGCTCCCTCGTCTTCCTCCTCTCCGACTTCCTCTTCCGCGAGGATCTCGGCAACGAACTCCGCGTCGTCAACCGCAAGCACGACCTCGTCGCCATCCAAGTCAGCGATCCCGCCGAGCTCGCCCTGCCCGCCGTCGGCTATGTCCGCCTCGAAGATCCCGAGACGGGACGCCAAGTCGAGATCAACACCTCCAACCCCCGCGTCCGCGCCGCCTACCTCGCCGAGGCGAAGAAGTGGCAGGCGGAGATCGACCGGCAATTCAAGAAGCTCTCCATCGACAAGCTCTCGCTGCGCACCGACGAAGAATACGTGCCCGTGCTCCACAGCTTCTTCAAACGCCGCGGACGACGCGAGACTGTCTAATTCCATACTCCAATTCAGTGTTTTCATGGCTATGTCGATATATCCGACAAAGGTAGGGCGAGGCGTCCCCGCCGAGCCGCCTTCGGCCATGGGCCGCCCTTCGCGGACACCGCACCATCCCCTCCGCAGCGGCTCACCGAGGACGGTTCGCCCTACCCGGCTGCCGCCGGATTCCCGGACTTGGTCGCCTTTTCCATACGGGAATCGAAAGGGGCTGGCGGTCCATTCCAACAAGAACGATGGATGGAGCGCGGAAAGAGGCGCCAGCGCTGTCGCCGGCCTCAGTGAGGCCGGACCGAACGTCCGAACAACGACCGCCCGAGGTCAATGACCTCGGCTACAGATTCCCCGCCCATCAATTTAGCTGGAATGGACTACTAGGTCATTAAGCCGCATCGCCTCCAACCCTGTCCGGTCATGCCCCCGACCCTCTTCACCCTCGCCCAAGCGGAAGCCGCGCCGCCCGACGGACTCTACGACATCGTCCTTCCCGCGCCGGAGCGGTCGCCTTGGCCGCTTTTCGCCGCGCTCGTCTTTGCCCTTCTCCTCGCCGGGGCGGTTGTCTGGCTCGTGCGCTTCCTCCTGCGGAACCGTCCCGCGCCCGACGCCCCGCCCTCCTTCAAAGCCCTGCGCGAATTCGACCGTCTCGACCGCGAGCGCGACGAATTGGCTCCGAACCGCTTCGCCCTCGCCGTCTCGGATGCCCTGAAAGACTACTTCACCGCCCGCTTCCGCGATCCGGTGCGATACGAGACGGCGGAGGAATTCCTCGCCCGGCTCGCCCGCGAAGGCACGCGCCTGCCTCCCGCCGTGCAGCAGGAACTGCGCGATTTCCTCACCGCCTCCGAAGAGGTCAAATTCGCCAACCGACCCGACGCCGCCGAGTGGACCCGTCCCCTCATGCAGCGGGCGCGGGCGCTCGTGAGCCTCTGCGAATCGGTCAACGCGGAGACGAAGTAAATCCGAAGCCCGAAGCTCGAAATCCGAAGGTTCCCGTCACTTGCGCTATCGGGCAAGTTCCGCTTTCTTCCCCGTCGTTCCCGCATGAAAACACCTTTTCTCCCCCTCCTCGCCTGCGTCGGTCTCCTCCTCACGAGTTGCGCCAGTTTCGAACGCGAATGGAAGCAATCCGTCGCCGACTACCGCTCCGGCAAAACCTCCGCCCCCGCCGGGCCGTGGGAGGGCACTTGGACGACCGCGACGAACGGCCACTCCGGCAAGCTCCGCGCCATCGTCAAGCCCGCCCCCGGCGCACCAGGCGAATACGACTTCCGCTACCACGCGACTTGGGGGAAGATTTTCTCCGGCGGCTACTCCGTCCGTTTTCCGGTGAAGCGGAGTGGCGGCGTCTACCGCGCCGACGGGACGAAGGATCTCGGCCTCTTCGGCAGCTTCGGCCACAAGGCGAAGATCACCGGGCAGTCCTTCGAGGCGACCTACTCGAACGACAAGGGCGACCTCGGAAAGTTCTCGATGCGGCGGCCTAGGTAAATTTGCCGCCTTGGCCTCCTACTCGTCCTCATCCTCCTACTCATACTCGGAAGGGCGAAGGTCGCCCGATGTTGAGTACGAGTAGGAGTTAAAAACTTCACTCCACCGCCGCCGGCAAGGTCACATCCTCGACCCGCAACTGGCAACGCAGGAATTTCACCTCCTCGACCTTCCCCGGCACGAGGATGGTCGCCTTGCTCCAGCGGAAATTCGAGATTTTGGAGGAGATCATCGATTCGAACTGCTGCAGCGAGGCGCTCCATGCGGCCAGCTTCTCGCCGTATTCCTCCTCGCTGGCGCTCTGCTCGCGGCGAGGGCGGGGCGGCCCGAAGTCGCCGAGGAGGCGGCATTGGTTGAGGGTGAACCCGTAGGGGTTGCCGATTTCGAGGTGCAGCTTCGTTCCCACCTCGCTCTGCTCGGCCTTTTTCACCGTGACGAGGAAGGCACCGTATTCGGTCCTCAGCACGGAGGCGGTTTTGGAATCGACGTCGATGTGGGCATGGTGCCCCCCGCCCGCCCCGCCCCCGCCTTCGGCGAAGGGACGGTTGAGCTGGGCGTTCTCGACGACCATGGAGAAGCGGATCATCTCCAGCTCCTCGCGGGCGTTGGCGGCGATGTCGATGTCGAAGGGGGTCCAAGAGAAGGGTTCGAGGGTCTTGGTGACGCGGGCTTCGAAGGGCTTCAGGGTCTCCTCCCAGGCTTTGAGCTTTTCGTTGCGCAGGTCATAGGACTCGCCCTCGGGCAGTTCGGGGGTGCCGCCGCCGTGGTGCCCGCGCAGGGTGAACTGCTGCACCGCGACGGCCTGGGGATTGCCGATATTGAGATGGACGGTGTAGCCCTCGGTGGCGAGGTTCAGGTCGATGCCCTCCATGCGCACGAGGAAGGTGCCATGGTCGGTGAGGAGAGGGGCGTGGCCCTGGAGGTTGGCCCGCAGATAGACCATCTCGTTGTCGCGGGACTTCATCGAGAGGACTTCGCCGAAGGTGTCTTCGAGGGACCGGATGCGCTGGTCGAGAGTCCTGCCGTCGCTGGAGAGGCCGACCCGGGTTTCGGCGGCGATGACGCGGGATTTCAATTCCTCGACGGTGTCGCGGGTATCGGCGCGAGCGCCGCGCAACTCGGCCTCAAGACGGTCGATGCGCTCCTCGAGATCCTTGTTGCAGCCAGCCAGCCCGAGGGCGAGCAGGGGCGCGGCGCAAAATCGGAGGGGATGGGTGAAACCTCTCATTCGGGGGGAGTATCGCGCGGCTCGCCCCGCGTTCAACCCGGGAAATGCGATGCGGAGGGTGGAAGGTGGACGCCGGGCACCCAGCTTTCCCCTTGCCCTGCGTCGGCGAAACGACACAATGTGCCCATCCCTCCGTCCCCCGCATGAAAACCCGTGCCCTGCTTCTCCTCCTCGCCGTCGCCATCCCTCTGCAAGCGCAGCAGCGCGTCGAGGTCTCGCGCGACCTCTGGATCTCGGCCTACCCGACGGAGACGGAGGGCAACAACGGTGGATCGCACAAGCTGAAGCTGAAAGGCATCCAGGAGTTCTTTCTCATCGACTTCGATCCCACGCCGTTTCTCGGAAAACGGGTGGCGAAGGCGCAGCTCCACCTGCATCTCGCCTCGCCGGACGCGCCGCTGCGGCGCACGACCGTGTCCACCATCACCCATGAATGGGTGGAGGGCACGGGCAACAGCTATGAAAAGACGCCCGGAGCGAGCTCCTTCGTCTGGGCAAGGACCGGGGAGCTACTCTGGGGCAACGGTAAGCCGGACATCACCAGCGTCGTCTGCGGCGAAGGCGGATCCGTTTGGGGCTTCGGCGACACGTCGGCGCCGGATACGGAGGGCTGGCAGATCGTCCCCATCGACCCGGTCGTGGTGCAGGCGCGGCTCGATGGCCGTTCGGAGGGATTCTTCGTCATCGACGACGTGGGCAGCGAATACACACGCGATGGCGACGCCTTCCAATACACGAACTTCGTGAACCGCTACGTCTCGAGCCGCGAGGACCGGAAGGCCTTCCAGCCCTACTTCACGCTCTGGCTCGAAACGGTGGACGGCGGGGAGGCTCCTCAACCCTCTTCGGTCCCCCTCACTACCCTGTCAACCACCCTCGCCACCCTGCCCGACGCGCCGGACGCCCTGCCGCCCGTGAAACCAAGCCTGCCCTGCCGCGACACGTTCGGTCGCGAGCTGACCTCGACACGCCTGTTCGCCGCGAAAGGCGAGACGATCGGCTTTTCCGTCGCCGCGAAGGCCGGGGAGGTGGCCGTCGATGCGCCCGGCCTCGGCGTGACGCTCTACTCGATGCCGAAGGTGGGCGCGTTCCACGATCCGCTCGTGCCCGTGGGTTTCGACGCGGGAGTGGCGGAGGGCGAGGAGACCTTCATCGGCCTGCTCGTGCCGAAAGACACGCCGCCGGGCGGGCTTGGCGGCACGGTGACGGTGAAGGGGACGGCCATGCCCTTCACCGTCACGGTGTGGAACTTCACCCTGCCGGACCGGCTCTCGTTCCTGCCGCAGATGAACGCCTACGGCCTACCCAGCCACCCCCGCGACTACTACCGGCTCGCGCACGGGCATCGCGTCGTCATGAACCACCTCCCCTACGGCTGGACTGGCAAGGTGGACAAGCCCGCCCCGCAGATCGGCGACGACGGACGCTGGGACTGGACGGAGTTCGACGCGGAGTTCGGCCCCCTCCTCGACGGCAGCGCCTTCGCCGACCTGCCACGCGGCGCGGTACCGGTGGAGGCCTTCTACCTGCTGCTGAACGAGAACTGGCCGATGTGGCACGACGAGCATTTCAAGGGCGGCTACTGGATCGAGCAGGCCTACGACGACGCCTATTGGACTCAGTTCCGCGCCGCAGCGGCGGAAATCGCCGGGCACTTCGAAGCGAAGGGCTGGACGGAGCCGATGTTCGAATTCTACCTCAACAACAAGGTCTACTTCAAGAAGGACGACTGGCGGAAGTGCTCCGCCGCCTGGATCTTCGACGAGCCCGTCCACACGCAGGACTTCTGGGCCATCCGCCACTACGGGCGCGAGTTCTGGGAGGCCGTGTCGCCGTATCAAAATGTGAACCTCGCCTACCGCGCGGACATCTCCCGCCCGCAATGGCAGCGCGAGCTGCTCGACCACTGCGTGAACGCGGAGGTCGTCAGCGGTGTGCTGCGGACCTACTGGCCGCGCATCATGCGCCGGGCCAAGGACTGTGGCAATCTCTACTACATGTATGGCAGCTCGAACGCCATCGGCACGCCCAACATCGCGAACGCCGCGTGGTGCGTCGAATCGTGGGCGCTCGGCGCGGACGGCGTGGTGCCCTGGAACACCATCGGCAAGGCCCCGGCCTGGGAGACGCCCGACGAGCTTTCCGTGTTCTACCCCACGCCGAACGGCCCCGTTCCCAGCCTGCGGCTGAAGGCCTTCCTCGCCGGGCAGCAGCTTGTCGAGTATCTGACGCAATACTGCGCCGTGTCCGGCGAGAGCCGGGACGATGTCATGGCCGCCGTCCGCGCGATCCCCGGCCTCGCCGCCACCTTGGTGAAGAAGAACGAGGAGGATGCCGGCAAGTCGCAGTTCGGCGAGGACGCGCAACCGGCCTTCGAGGCCCTGCGGCTGCGGCTCGGGCAATATCTGGACGCCAAAGCCCCCCAGCCAAAGGACCGCTGGCACGATCCGCGCCCCGTGCGACCGGATTTGACCAAGGCAAGGGAGGTGGTGCCGATGTCCGCGCCGTAGGGGTCCTGATGTCGGGCTGGATGATGTGAGGCCAAAAACAAGGCTGGTAGGACGAGACCGTCCCACGAAAAGATAAGCGTGGCAAGCGCGCTCCGTCCGAAGACGGCTCCACAGGGACACCTCGCCCCACCTCCTCACTTTGCTGGAACGGACCTTGAAAAGGGTGGCCTTAGGTGGTCAGGGTTTCATCCTCGACGCTGACGCGTCGTCCGGGGAGGAGCTCCAATCTCCCGCCGCCTTCGAACTTCCCCGGCTTCACTCATTTGACATGAACCACGATGCCTCCGCTTCCTACTCCAAACCCAGCAGCCGCAGGCTCTCGCGATGGATCAGCTCCTCGATCTTGTCCTCGTTCAGCCGGGGCAGGGCGGTGCCCTCCAGCATCCGATTCAACCCGCGCAGCCCTTCGATGGACGCGTTCACCGTGGTGAAGGGATAGTCCGATCCGAAGAGGACCTTGTCCCACACCCCGTATTCCTGCACGAGCATGAGGCTTTGGTAGAGCTGGAAGGGACGGTAGTGCAGGGCGCTGAGGTCGGCGTAGACGTTGGGGTGCTTGCGGATGGTGACGACGCATTCGCCCTCCCAGGGATGCCCGAGGTGGGCGAGGACGAAACGGATCTCCGGATGCCTCACCGCGACCGGCTCGATCAGGCGGGGAAAGGTGCAGTCGAGCGGGGCTTGGCGGATGAAGGTGGTGCCGGTGTGCATCAGCACGGGCAGGCCGCGGCTTTCGCAGTATTCCCAGAGCGGCTCCAGGATGGGGTCGCAGACTTGGAAGCCGGCGTACATGGGCAGCAGCTTGACCCCGCGCAGGCCGAGGGTCTCGTGGCCGTGGCGGAGCTCGTCCTGCCAGCCTGGCTGCGTCGGATCGACGGAGAGGAAGCCGATCAGGGTGTCGGGATGTTTTTCCACGTAGTTGGCGACATAGGCGTCGTCCACCCAGATGCCGGAGAGCTTCGCCTTGCCCCCGAAGACGACGCTGCGCGTCTCCGGCGGCACGGTGGCGCGGTAGGCCTCGTAGGTCACCGAGATGTCGACGGTGGTGTTCGCCTTCGCCCCGGAGGCTTGGCGGATGAAGTCTTCGCTGAAGGCCTCAGGGAAAGGCCAGGTGTGGCTGTGGACGTCGATGATCATGAGTCGCGGGTGTCGGAGATGGCTTCCTGGAGGCGGTCGAACAGGCGGTCCACCTCGCGGCGGGTCTCCTCGTCGAGGACGAAGCCGCGCGGGCCGCGCACGATCTCGTTGCGGAAGATGCCTTGGCGGCAGAGGAGATGCTTCTCCACCGCGAGGAAGCCGTCGAGTCCGGTCTGGAGGGAGACGAGGGCGCTGAGCGGTTCGTGGAGGCGCGCGGCGGTGGCGAGGTCCCCGGCTTCGAGGGCTCGCCAAAGCGGGACGATGGCGGTGATGAGGTCCGCCCCTGGCATGGTCCCGCAAATGCCGCGTTGATGGGAATCGACGAGGGCGATGCCGCCCGTCCCTTCGAAAATCCGCGCCCGTCCTCCGGTGGCGTCGCGCAGGGCGGAGAGGCGCGGCCCGATGGGCGAGGCCTCGGGTTTGAAGAGGACGCGCTCGGGGCCGAACTCGTCGAGAAGCTGCGCCTGGAAGGCGATGGACATGGGTCGGCCGACGTAGCCCGAGGCGTCCTGCACCACTACGGGGATCGCGACGACTTCGAGGAGGCAGCGGTAGTAGGTCGAGAGCTCGCCTTCATCCACGGCGATGGAGACCGGGGGGATGGCCATGAGCGCGGCGGCCCCGGCCTCCTCGGCGTGGCGGGCGTGGCCCTCGGCGATGCGGCTGCTCTCGGCCCCGACGCTGACGACGACGGGACCTTTCCCCGAGGCGAAGCGGCAGGCGAGGGTGGCGAGCTGGTCGCGCTCGGGGTCGGAGAGGCGCAGCACCTCGGAAACCATAGCGAGGACGATGCCGTCTGAGCCTTGCTCGAAGAGCCAGTCGATCTCGCGTTCGAGCGTCTCCGCGTCGATGGATTCGTCGGTGAGGTAGGGGGTCTGGAAAACCGGGAGGACTCCGGCGAGGGGGGCGGACATTGGAAAGGGTGGATCGAGGATTCGGTGGACGGTGGACTGGAACAGGTAAACAGTAAACAACTATCCAAGAACGAAGAACGAAGCACCAAGAACGAAGAACCCACCCCATGAGACTCCTCGTCATCGGCACCGGCTCCATCGGCGAGCGCCACCTGCGCGTCTTCCAGCAGCTCGACCGCTGCGACGCCATCGCTTTTTGCGAGACGCACCCCGCCCGCCGCGCCGAGATCGCGGCCCGCTACGGCATCCCCGAGGCCTTCGCTTTCCCCGACCTCGACAGTGCGCTCGCCAAAGGGGCCTACGACCTTGCTGTCGTCGCGACTCCGGCCCCGACTCACCTCGCCATCGGGACGCGGTTGGCGGAACTGGGCGTCCACCAGTTGATGGAGAAACCGCTCAGCCTTTCCCTCGACGGGGTCGAGGACTACGCCCGCCTCGTCGCGGAGAAGGGGATCGTCGTCGCGGTCGGCTACGTCCATCGCGCCCATCCGGCGGTGGCCGCGATCCGGCGCGAGATCGCCTCGGGACGTTTCGGAAAACCGGTCAACGTCTCGATTTCCACGGGTCAGGCCTTCGCGCAGATCCGGCCCGCCTATCGCGAGGTCTACTTCGCCAAACCCGAACTGGGTGGCGGCGCGATCAACGACATGATCACCCACATGTACAACGTGGGCGACTGGCTCGCCGGACCGATCCGCCGTCTCGTCACCGACGCGGCCCACCAAGTGCTCGAAGGAGTGACGGTCGAGGACACGGTCCACACCCTGACACGGCACGAAAACGGAGCGATGGGCAGCTACACCCTCAACCTCTACCAGCATCCCAACGAAGTCCTCATGACCGTCGTCTGCGAGCGCGGCACCTTGCGGGCGGACTATGCGCGGCTCCGATGGTCGTGGATGGACGAGCCGAACGGGACATGGCACCACGAGCCGGTCGAGGTGCCGGACCGCGACGAGATCTACCGCGTCCAGAACGCCGCCTTCCTCGACGCGGTCGATGGCTCCGGCGAAGTCCTCTGCTCGCTCGACGACGCGATCCGCACCTTGCACGTCAATCTCGCCTCCCACCGCAGCGCCACCGAGGCGGGTTGGCAGGACATCCCCTCATGAGCGCCGAGCAAACCGTAGTATGGGCATCCTGCCCATGCCTTTCGGCGGGGGAAGCGTCCGCCAGAGAGCGAATGCCAGTTGCTCCCGTTATCCGCGTCTTGCCCGTCGATGGCATGGGCAGGATGCCCATGCTACCTTTCCTGACATGAGCACCGAACGCACCATCCCCGAACTCTTCGACCTGAGCGGAAAAACCGCCCTCATCAGCGGCGCGGGCGGCTGGCTCGGCTCGGCCATGTCCCGCGCCCTCGCCGAGGCCGGGGCGAACGTGATCACAACCAGCCGCAATGCGGGGCGGGCTGCCGAATGCGCCGCGGCCCTGCCGAAACGCGAAGGCCAGACGCATCGCGGCGTCGCCCTCGACCATCTCGACGGGGCCTCCATCGAGACAGGATTCGCCGAGGCCCTCGACCTTGCCGGACGCATCGACATCCTCGTGAACAACGGCCACGCCGCGAACGCCTCCGACCTTTCCACGGTGACAGGCGAGGAGTTCAACCGCAGCCTCGCCAACGCGACCGGCTACTTCCTCCTCGCGCGGAAGCTGCGCGACCACGCCGTGGAGCGGGGAGGAGGGGCGAGCGTGGTCCTGATCGGGTCGATGTATGGCGTCGTCGGCTCCTATCCCGACGCCTACGAGGGCCTCGTTCAGGCCAGCCCGGTGGCCTATCATGCCTTGAAAGGTGGCATCGTCCACATGACCCGGCACCTCGCGGTCTATTGGGCGAAGGACGGGGTACGGGTGAACTGCCTTTCCCCTGGTCCTTTCCCCGGTCCCGCCGCGAATCCGGGGATGGTGGAGCGGCTCACCGCCAAATCGCCGATGGGACGGATGGGCCAGCCCGAGGAGCTGAAGGGGGCGCTGGTGTTCCTCGCCAGCGAGGCGGGCAGCTACGTGACGGGGCAGAATCTGCTCGTGGACGGCGGGTGGACGGCTTGGTGAAGCCCCCTGCTTATTGGAGATGACGAAGTGGAGGATCTGGCGCAACCCATCTTCCCTCCCTTCGCCCTTGCCGCCTCGATCCCATCATGTATCCTAACAGCCCTTTCCACCCCCAAACCCACCATTCCCCACGAACATGTCCTCCCTGAAACTGCACAACGCGATGTGGCCCGGTCTTGTCGGCAAAGGCGACGGCGACGGCCAAGAGCCGCCCATCTCCCTCGAGCGCATGCTCGACCTCACCGCCGCCGCCGAGGTGGACGGGCGGAAGTTCGACGGGATCGACTACTTCCTCTTCCTCCCCCACACGGATCCGGCGGCCTCGGACGACGAACTGCGCGGCATCGCCGATCTGATCGCCGGGAAGGGCTTCGAGGTCGGCTCCCTCGTCGCGCCGGTCTGGCCCGGCACCGTGGGCGACTCGGCCATGGGCGACGATGCGGCTCGCGCCAAGTTCCTCGAAGCCGTCAAGGTGGGCTGTCGCATCGCGGGCATTTTCAACCAGCACGGCGTCCGGAAACGCGGCGTCATCCGCATCGACTCGGCCGAGTTCGGCGTGAACCAGTGGCGCGAAAATCCGCAGGCGAACACGAAGCGCATCGCCGAAACCTTCCGCGAGGCCGCGAAGATCGCCGCCGACCACGGCGAGCGCCTCGCCGCCGAGGGTGAGATCTGCTGGGCCGGGATGCACAGTTGGAAAGACATGCTCGACCTGCTCGAGGAAGTCGGCCAGCCCGAGACCCTCGGCTTTCAAGCCGACCTCGCCCACACCTACCTCTACCTGCTCGGCTACAACGCGCCCGAGCACGCCCTGCTCAAGGAGGGCTACACCGAGGACGAGTTCTACGCGGCCTACGAGGAGATGACCGACAAGCTCCGTCCTTGGACTATCGATTTCCACGTCGCCCAGAACGACGGCACCGTCCACGGGGCCGGGAGCCACGACAAGACCGGCAAGCACTGCCCCGCCGACGACCCGAACGGCAAGCTCGACATCGTGCGATGCTCGCAATACTGGCTGAAGGACCACGCCGCCCGCGGCATCTCGCACATCTGCTGGGACGGCTGCATGTTCCCCAACGCGGTGCTGGAAACGCCCACGACTTGGAACACGATCCTCAAATCGATGATCGAGGTCGGGGAGGCGGCGGACAAGTCGGACGTCGCGAATCCTTGAGGCGGACCGTCAGGCGGTGGCGAGGGGCTGGATGGCCGAGGAAGGCTGTGTGGACGAACTTCGTCACTCCGCCGCCAGCGCCTCCTTCAGCGTGCCTTGGTTCGCGAAGTCCCAGGTGCCGCCGTAGCGCACGTCGTCGACGCTCCAGCCTTGCGAGGTCTTCACGAGAATCAAAGAGTCCTTCCACCGCACCGTCTCCCCCGCCTCGGTCCGCTCGTAGAGGATCGGGATCGTCGCCCGCTCCCCTTCGACCATGGCGGCCCCGACATGGAATCGATGCGGCCCCTCGAAAAGACTGCTGAAGAGGTCGCCCTCGATCCACGGAGGCTTTTCATCGGGAAACTTCCGCTGATGCTCGAGCTGCTCCTTCCGCGCCGCCTCCATCAAGGCCGCGAGCGATTCGGAGAAGAGGGGGGCGAGCGCCTCCCACGCCCCTTCGCCGGGCAGGCCGGTGACTTGGTGGCGGCGCAGCTCCGAGAGGAAGACCCGCGCGGCGGTTTCCGGTCCACCCGCCATCGCTTCGAGCGGATCGGCCGCCCGGACCGCCGAGGCGAACAAGAGAAACGCGAAGATCGCTTTGATCATGCACCCATGATGCGACGTCTCCCTTTCGACTGCAAGCCCTTCCTTCCGGCGGGCCGTCAAATCGCCACCATGGATGATGGGGGAAGGCCGGGTCACGGAGCGACCACGCCTTTGAGATCCGCCAAGGTTTTGGTGAAAACGAAATTGATAAGAAAAAACTCCGCCCGTTCCCACTCTGAATCGGAACTGCCTCCCCCCTTGGCATGGGCATACCAAACTTGCGGATGGGGGTAGTCGCTCTTGTCGGACGAGACGGCGAAAGCGCTGGCATAGCGCACCTCCTTCTCCAAAGACTGCACCAAGTGGAGCCCCTTGCTCTCCAGAGCCTCCCCTTGCTTCCAGTAATCGGGAGTGCCCTTCCGAAGAACGTCGAGATACTCCGGCGTGACCTGCTTCTTGTAGCCCACCATCGCTTCCACTTCGGCCATTCTTCCCTCGAAGAAATGAGTGAGAAACTGGCGGGAATTCTCCTCCAGAATATCCCCCGCATGGGCCGCCAAGTTGAAATCCTCAGAAGGTGCCTGGAAATAGAGTGTCTGCACCCGCCCGTCCTTGAGCCATAGGTTGATTGGCACCTCGTGCCCGCCTGCCAAGACCGCTCCTTCAATCAGCACCTGTTGATTGTCCCTGGGAATGACCACCCAATCCGCCGTCGAGGGCGTCACCTCCCCGTAGATCGTCTTCAAGCCCGAAGCCAATGCCCGGACACCGAGTTCGCCATGATGACGAAAGACCGCATCGGACTGGTCCTCCGGCAGGTCGGACCGCTCCCCCTGCAATATCGCCAGCACTCCCGCAATGACATACCGATGCGTTGCGCCGGGACGATACTTGGCGAAAGCATCCTCGCCCTGCTGACGCACCTTCCCGTAAACGAATTCCACCACCTCTCCGGCACCTGAAGACTCGCGGGACTCCACGACCTTGCCACCAGCCACCAGCTCCACTTTCACCTTCCCGGCCAACGGCGCGGCGACCTGTATGCGGAGGCCGGTGTACTTATTGGGTTGATAAGAAATGGGGAGTTCGTAGGCGACATCGCCAGCGGGCAAGCGTTGGTCTCCCGAGAGGCGGTCATTGCTGAACTTCATCCCATCGACCTTTTCTTGGCTCACCTCAAAAAACACGCGCTGCTTGGCGGGCCCACTGATGCGAAGGGCGGAAATCCCCTCAGGTACCGGAGGATTTTTTGGTTTTTTGCCGCATGACGCGGACAACAACAGAAACGCCATGGTCGCCAGCGGGAACGAGGCACGGCACACAAAGGATGAACGGATGCTTTTCATAAGCTATGGACGACCAATGATGGTTCAAAATTCGCTTTTTCAACACTTCCGCCCCCCCACCTACTTCGGTGCGAATCCCATCATTGTTCAGCTTCAGGACCGGGGTTCGGTGATCGGTGGGCGGATTGATGAACCCGCAGAAGGCTGCGTCATCCCCATAGCTCCTTTCTGCGAACCTTGCGGAAAATATCGAGGAAGAACAGGCCCAAACCAAGGGCAGTGCCAGTGCAGAAGACAGCGGTGAAGGTCCGCCTCTGCACGGTGGGATCGAGTACGGATTGAACGGGATTGGCGGGGTCGTAATGCACGGACACCTGCTGGCCGACGGGATAACGACGCACCGTGGCCTGGGCCGCCGACTGGGTATTGGCTCCGATGCCGAGATGGACGTTACGGCCCAGATGCTCCTGTCCGTTGACGACATAACGATAAACGACATCAGGATGATAGGAACTGCTGACGCCGAGGGTGCCGGACGAGCTGCTGGCGGTGCTGACGCGGGACTGTTCGATGACTCCTGTGACGGTGGGCCATGAAGCGGCGGGGCTGGCTTTGGAATATTCGTAAAGCGCAAGGGGAAAGAAGGCGGCGCCGCTGATGGTGAGGATGCACCCGGAGATAAGCCAGTTTTTCGCTACCGAGCATTCCAAGGGAACGCTGCGTGGACGTTTGCGGCGCTTTTTCATCAAGGCCGATGGGAGATCGGGGATGGATTCAAATGGCGTGCATGGATGAAGGAGGCGTTGGATGGGATCGGATCGTCGGCGATGGAAACGGGTTCTGGGTTCGGCGAGCTTTTCCATGGCGTTTCTTTCTGCCGTTTCAGAGCGGCGCATGATTTCAGCTCCTCGCGCTGGGCTTCCTGCGCAGGGGCGATGCCCGCGCAGAACAGAAGCAGCGCGGGGGCGAACCACCGGACGCGGACGATGCGGACGATGTTCCACAGCGCTACGATCACGGGTCCGAAAAACAAACGATACTCCATGAGTCGCGTGGGTGCTTCGCGGCGAAAAGCAATGCAAAATATGACGGCGGCACAAGCGATGCCAAACGTAAGCAGAATCAGGAACAGCCATCCCAGCAGCGGCTTGCGATACCATGCGCGCGGGGAGAACACGGTGGCCACCAGAGCCAGGCAACACCACGGCAATGCCAGGAAAGCGAGCTTGGGAAGGCTGAGGTTGCCTGCAAAAGAATGCTGGACCTGAATCAGCAAGAAGGGCAGCAGCGCCACGGCGGGCCAAGCGAGCCAGCATTGCGCCAGCACACGGAAGATCGTGGCTTTGGATAAGCGTCCAGGCTGTGTGGCGGATTGGGTCATGGGAGGCAATGGATTCAGCAGGGCCGATTCCCCCGCTGCTGCATGGGCTGGATGCCTGTGTCACGGGCGGGAATGAGATGTCTTCTGCGGCAGTCAGTTGAAGCGGTGTTCCGACTTCCAGGCGTTCAGTTCCTCCGGCCCATTGAGAAGGGTGTTCTTGAGCTTGGTTCTTTCTTCGAGAGCGCTCAGCGATGCCGGTTCTACTTTGAAGGGGAGGATGCGGTTGAGCAAGCGTCCGTCTTTCATGCCGAGATAAAGCGTGTTAAGGGGAAGCGGGGGGCCGGTCTTGAAGCCGTTGGCAAAATACTTGGCGCGAACGATCTTGTGTTCCAACGCCACCGCCGCGATGTCCGCATAGTCGGCGCGTTGCCGACGGTAGAATTTCTGGATCAGCAGGTGGTCGGACTTCAGCGTGAGATAGGGCGAACGGGCAAACACCCAGATGCGCCACGCGTAGAAGACGATCACCAATGCAAAGGCAATCATGAAGCATTCAGAGGAACTGAGATGCCGGGTCAGCGCGGACAACAGCAACAGCAGCCCAAACAATCCCATCGCGACGGCAAAAAAGGCCAGACCCGGCTGCGATTGCCGGTCGTGGAAGCGGAGTTCGTTGCTGTCAGACATGGCTTGCGTGGAAGCTAGGCCGCACCATGAAAGGCGGGTTTCATGGTGCGCCGTCAGGCATGGCGTCACGTTGGAAGGTCAGTGTCGTCTCATCCGGGCTGGTCAAGGTCAGGGTGGCGTCGCGCAACTGCCACTTGTGGGCGGAGGCCAAATGCGCGGCCGCCCATTGCATCATGGGTTCGCCGCTGGCGTTCCATGGACGCTGGGCGAGGGGAATGATTTCAATCGTTGGAACCGAGAACTGAACCATGGCGGAGAGGGATTCCTTGCCGACACGGAACTCGACGAATTTACCATCCTCGCTGAAACTCAGATAGGCCTGGCGCTCCTCTGGCCCATCGGTGGCCGGCAGGGTCGGATCACTGCTGTTGATCAGCCTCCAGCGAGTTCCGGGGAATTGGGCGATCTGCTCTTTTCTCTCGGCACCCCACTGCCAGTAATCCTCCACACGCGGTTCATCGGGGGCATCGCTGCATGCGATCAGGAGACCGAAGGAAAGACCCGCGGCAGCTCCGATGAAGAGGCTGGCAGGCCGTTCCATGGTTCGACGGGTCACTTCTTGTCGATGTAGGCGAACTTATCGACGACTTCATCGAACAGCGCATCGCTGGATGCCGAGATGACGAAGAGCCAGTTCTGATTCTGCCAGCCATGGACGCGTCCGTTCTTGCCGCTGGCCTTGAGGCTCCAGACACCGTTGAATTTGCCACTGGAGCGGGTGCCGTAGGATTCAAGGGAGGGCACGACGGTTTCCTTGACGTATTTGTCCAATCCGTCCTGGGTTTTGCACTGCACGATGGTGATGGATGCGCCGGTGCCGTAGCTGGATTTGGTGCCGAAGTATTCCGCCGCATCAAGCTCAAGCTTCTCCGCAGCGACAGCAACCCCACCTATCTCGGCGGGCACCAGTTCTCGGAGTTTCTCCTTGCCTGTGGGAGGGGGGAAGTCCGTGTTGTACCCTCCACCGCACGCAGTGAGGATGAATGCGAGCGACATGACGACAAGGGCGTGGTGAACTTGCATAAACTCTGGGAATTTCTTTTTGCCCTCACCCGGAGGTCGGGTCGATTGGAACTGCTGCGTGTCAGAGTCTGCCTGAGGTCCGGGCAGAGGTCAATCGTTTTCGGGCGGGAACGAAGCGTTCCGTTGCCTCGGCAACTCCGCGAATCCATCGCTTTGATCATGCGCCCACGGTGCGACGCATCCCCTCCGGCTGCAAGCCCTTCCTTCCGGCAGTCCGTCAAACCGGCGGGAACTTCAGCCACTTCTGCTCCGAGGCGGAGCTCTCCACCGCCGCTTTGATGAAGGCCACACCGGCGACGCCGTCGTCCACCGTGGGGAAGTCGTAGCCGCCCTCGGGCGCGGGGTTGCCGTCGAGGCGGTCGGCGATGGCGCGGGCGGCGGCGAGATAGATGTTGGCGAAGGCCTCGATGAAACCCTCGGGGTGGGCGAAGGGGGTGCGGGTGTAGCCGTGGCCCGCCGCCGCCTCGCTGATGTAGCCGTTGCCGCGACGGTAGATGCGACGCGGCGCGTTGGCGTATTTCACGATCAACTCGTTCGGGTCCTCCTGATGCCATTCCAGCGAAGCCTTGGTGCCGTAGACTCGGATGTTGAGCGCGTTCTCGTCCCCGTTGGAAATCTGCGAGGCGTGGATGATGCCTTTGGCCCCACCGGTGAAGCGGATCAGGTTGTTCCCGTCGTCGTCGAGTTCGCGGCCGGGGATGAAGGCGGTCAGTTCCGAGCAGATCTCCTCCACCTCCAGTCCCGTGATGTAGCGGACGAGGTTGTGGGCGTGGGTGCCGATGTCGCCCATGCAGTTCGAGATGCCCGCGATCTTCGGATCGGAGCGCCAGTTGTTGATCTTGCCCTGCCCGTCACCTTCGACGTCGCCGACGGCGTAGCCCTGCGGATACTCGGCCACGATCTTGAGGAGGCGGCCCAGTTCTCCGTCGCGGACCATGCGCCGCGCCTCCTTCACCATGGGGTAGCCGGTGTAGTTGTGGGTGAGGGCGAAGACGAGGCCGCTCCGGTTCACGATCTCGCGCAGTTCGAGCGCCTGCTCGTAGGTCTGCGTCATCGGCTTGTCGCAGACGACGTGGAAGCCGGCCTCGAGGAAGGCCTTGGCCACGGCGAAGTGGAGGTGGTTCTGCACCACGATGGAGACGAAGTCGATCTTGTCCTCCCGCGCCGCCTCCTTCTCCGCCATTTCCTGATAGGTCGAGTAGACCCGGTCGGGGGAAAGGAAGAAGTCCTCCCCCGAGAGCCTCGACTTCTCCGGGTCGGAGGAGAAGCAGCCCGCCACCAGCTCGATCTTGCCGTCGAGGTTCGCGGCCATGCGGTGGACGTTTCCGATGAAAGCTCCTCGGCCGCCGCCGACCATGCCCATGCGCAGTTTTCGATTCATAGAGACGGGGATTGGAATTGTGTCCCGAGGGTAGCAAAGGGGGCGGCAAGCGCAAACGCGAAATCCGAATTCCGAAGCTCGAAATCCGAATCGGAAGCGCCCTTCGCGGCTCCCTCCAATGAATCGCCTACCGAACCGCCTGCCTCGACCGTTCCGAAAGGGGACTCCCCGATCCTCTTGCCTCAGTTCGCTTTTCGCTATATATTTAATCTTTCTTAAATTTATGGTTCCACGAATCCTTCTCCGTGCCTTCGCCTTCGTGTGGGTTTTCGCCGCGCTCGCGCCTCTGCGGGCCGGATACCTGCCCGCGAAGATCAATGCGCCGGAGCCTCGCCGCGAATTCCGCGCCGCGTGGATCGCGACGGTCCACAACCTCGACTGGCCCTCCAAGCCCGGCCTGCCGCCGCAGCAGCAGCGGGCCGAGATGGTCGCCCTGCTCGACCTCGCCGCCGCTTCCGGCTTGAACGCGGTCATCCTCCAGGTCCGCACCGAATGCGACGCCTTCTACCGCTCCAATCTGGAGCCTTGGTCCTACTTCCTCACCGGAAACCAAGGTTCCGCCCCCTCCGACGGCTACGACCCCCTCAGTTTTGCCATCGCCGAGGCGCATAAGCGGGGCCTTGAGCTGCACGCTTGGTTCAACCCCTTCCGCGCCAGCGCCACGGAACGGTCGAACAAGTCGGCCAAGCACATCTCGCGCACCCATTCCTCCCTGATGCTGGCCTCGGGCACGATGAAGTGGGGGAACCCGGCCTCCGACTTCGTCCGCCAGCGGGCCATCGATGTGATGGTCGACGTGACCCGCCGTTACGACGTGGACGGCGTCCACATCGACGACTACTTCTACCCCTATCCGAAAGCGGTCAACGGGCGGCAGGTCGATCAGTTCGACGACTCCGCCTCCTACCGCGCCTACAAGGCCAAAGGCGGCAAGCTCGAACTGAAGGACTGGCGGCGCGACAATATCAACTCTTTCGTCCGCACCGCCTACGGCTCCATCAAATCGGCCAAGGGCCATGTCGATTTCGGGATCAGCCCTTTCGGCATCTGGCGGCCGGGCATCCCGGTCAAGGCCGGCCTCGACGCCTACGACCACATCTGCGCCGACTCTCGCCTCTGGCTCAACCAAGGCTGGTGCGACTACTTCTCGCCCCAGTTGTACTGGCGCATCGGTTCGGAGCAGGATTACGCCGCCCTCCACAGATGGTGGTTGGGCGAGAACAAGAAAGGCCGCCACTTCTGGCCCGGCATCGCCTCCAGCCGCATCCTCAGCTCGGAGGACAAGGGCCGCCCCGCCACCGAGACGCTGCGGCAGATCGACATCGTGCGGAAGTCGCCCTCTCCCGCCGGGCCGGGCCACCTCCACTGGAGCATCGAAGCCCTGCGGAAGGACCGCGGAGGCCTCCGCGCCAAGCTCCGCGAGAGCTACGCCGACGGTGCCATCCCGCCCGCTTCCCCTTGGCTCGGACCGGGCGCGCCCGGTCCGGTCTATGTCGCGCCCTCGGAGACCAACCAGGGGCTGCATCTCACCTTCAAACCTGAACCGAGCGCCCGCTGGCGGGTCGTCCAAGTGCAGAACGGGAACCAATGGGCAACCCTGCGCCTCCTCCCCGCAGCGCAGGAGACGCTCCAGATCAATGGAACCCCGGCGGCGGTCGCGATCCGGCATGTGAGCCCGACCGGGATGCTCTCCGTCCCGACAGTGCTCGCGAGGCAGTGATTTCGTCCTAGGGGTTCATGTCAGCAGGACTAACGGGTGGGGCGAGGTGTCCCTGCCGAGCCGCCTTCGGTCGGGAAATGCTCTTCCCAGTTGCCACGCTCGTCCATAGTGGCTCACCGGGACGATTCGCCCTACCTCACTGAGGGTCGGACCGAATGCCCTTGCGACGCCTGACCGAGACCCGTCGCCCCGGTCGCCTTCCCGCTCTCTTGATTGAATGCTCATCGGATGAAAAAGAGCCATCTCAAAAACTCCTCTTGACTGTTCAAATGATTTGTTATATTCGAAGCGAATGCTCTCCGCGACCGAAGCCTACCTAGCCCTGAACCTCCTCCCGAACGTCGGGCCGGTCCGGGTGCGACGTCTTCTCGAACGCTTCGGCACGCCCCAAGCCATCCTCGCGGCCCCGGCCCGTGACCTCCGCTCCGCGCCCGGCATCGGGGAGGAGATGGCCTCCCACATCGCCGGATGGGAGCGCCACATCGACCTCGCCGAGGAGCAGCGCCGCATCGCCGCCCATGGCATTTCCCTCCTCACCCTCGACGATTCCGCCTATCCCGAGGCGCTCCGGCACATCCACGACCCGCCATTCCTCCTCTACCTGAAAGGCCGCCTCAGCTCCGCCGACGCCGCCTCCGTCGGGGTCGTCGGTTCGCGCCGCACCACCCACTATGGACGGGACCAAGCCAAGAGGCTCAGCTTCCAGCTTGCCAAGGCCGGGTTCACCATCGTGAGCGGCCTCGCCCGAGGCATCGACACCGCCGCCCACGAAGCCGCCCTCGCCGCAGGCGGCCGCACTCTCGCGGTTCTCGGCTCGGGCATCGGAAACCTCTATCCGCCCGAAAACCAAGCCCTCGCCGACCGCATCGCGGAGCAAGGGGCGGTGATCTCCGAATTCCCCGTCCTCTACGTCCCCGACAAGCAGTCCTTCCCCCTGCGCAACCGCATCGTCGCGGGCCTCTCGCGCGGGCTGCTCGTGGTCGAGGCCCCGGCTTGGAGCGGTGCCCTCATCACCGCGAACCTCGCCCTCGAACAAGGGCGCACCGTCTTCGCCATGCCCGGCCCCATCGACCGACCCACTTCCGAGGGCTGCCATCGGCTCATCCAGCAGGGCGCGAAACTGGTCTGCTCGGTCGAGGACATCATCGACGAACTCGGTCTCGAACTCAACAGCCTCCCGCTCGACTTCGCGCCGGAGGAGAGTCCCGACGCCTCCGGCATCCCCGGCACTCTAGGCGATTCCCCCTCCCCCGCCCCGTCCCGGCAGGTCGAACTCAGCGATCTGGAGCGCCGACTCCTCAATGAACTCGCTCTCGGCGACGCCACCATCGACACCCTCGCCGAAGCCTCCTCCCAGCCCGCCGGACGCGTCTCCGCCACCCTCCTCCAGCTCGAAATGAAACGCCTCGTCCGCCAACTGCCGGGAAAAACCTTCTCGAAAGCCGGTTGACCTTTCCCATAAAATCGGGCACTCCGTGTCTTTTTCCCTTTTTCACCCATGTCGAAGTCCCTCATCATCGCCGAGAAGCCCAGCGTCGCCAACGACCTCGCCCGCGTCCTCGGCAAGATTCCGTCCATCGGGCGCTTCGAGAAGCAGGATGACTACTACGAGAACGAACGCTACGTGATCTCCTCCGCCGTCGGCCACCTCGTCCAGCAGGCCCTGCCCACCACGGCCGACGGGAAGAACCTGCCGTGGAACTTCGACTGCCTCCCCGTCATTCCACAGGAGTTCGCCCTTGAGCCCAGCGAGCAGAAGGGCGGCAAGTCGCGCCTCTCCCTGCTCAAGAAGCTGATGAAGCGCAAGGACGTGACCGAACTCATCAACGCCTGCGACGCCGGGCGCGAGGGCGAGCTCATCTTCCGCTACATCGTCCAGTATTGCGGCGTGGACAAGCCCGTCCGCCGCCTCTGGATGCAGTCCATGACCGACGGTGCCATCCACGACGCCTTCGCCGACCTCCGCAGCGACGAGGAGATGCGCCCCCTCGCCGACGCCGCCTACTGCCGCTCCGAGTCCGACTGGCTCGTCGGGATCAACTCGACCCGGGCCATGACCGCCTTCAACAGCAAGTTCGGCGGCTTCAACAAGACCCCCGTGGGCCGCGTCCAGACCCCCACCCTCGCCCTCCTCGCCGAACGCGAGCAGGAGATCGGCGATTTCGTCAGCGAGGACTACTTCGAAGTCGTCGGCCAGTTCTCCGTCGCCGCCGGGATCTACGCGGGCCGCTGGTTCGACCCCGCCTTCAAAAAGCGCGAGGACAAACCCCACGCCCGCGCCGAACGACTCTGGAAGCGCGACCTCGCCGAGGCCATCGTCAAACGCTGCGAAGGCAAGACCGCCTCCGTCGAGGAGAAGAAGAAGCCCGTCAAGCAAATCGCCCCGCAGCTCTACGACCTGACCACCCTCCAGCGCGAGGCCAACGGACGCTTCGGCTTCCCCGCCCGCCGCACCCTGCAGCTCGCCCAAGCCCTCTACGAAAAGCACAAGGCCCTCACCTACCCGCGGACTGACTCCCGTTACCTGCCCGACGACTATGTCGGCACCACCCTCGGCACCTTGGAGAAGCTCTCCAAAGCCTCCGGGCGCAGCGTCTCCGACCTGCCCCGGCACGCCGCCAAGGCCCTGCAGGACCGCCTCGTGACCGGATCGAACCGCCGCATCTTCAACGGAGCCAAAGTCAGCGACCACTTCGCCATCATCCCCACCGGCCAGATCCCGACGAACCTCGACGAGGCCGAGCAGAAGCTCTACGACATGGTGACGAGGCGCTTCATCGCCGCCTTCTACCCCCAAGCCGAATTCGAGGCCACCACCCGCATCTCCACCATCGGCGAGGACCGTTTCAAAACCGAAGGCAAGGTGCTCGTCATCCCCGGCTGGCTCGCCGTCTATGGGCGGACCGCCGAAGTCTCCGAACCCGCCGACAACGGCAACGGCGACGACGAGGAGGACGAATCCAAGCGAGCCGAACGCCAGATCGTGCCGGTGAAGCCCGGCGAGACCGCTGGCCTGAAGCAGATCAACCTCCTCGAAAAAGCGACCCGCCCCCCCGCCCGCTACAACGAAAGCACCCTCCTCTCCGCGATGGAGACGGCGGGCAAGCGCGTTGACGACGAGGACCTGCGCGACGCCATGTCCGAGCGCGGCCTCGGCACCCCCGCGACCCGTGCCGCCATCATCGAGGGCCTCATCCTCGACAAATACATCACCCGCGACGGTCGTGAGCTTTTCGTCACCACCCGTGGCATGAGGCTCGTCGAGCAGCTCCACGACATGAAGATCGGCCTCCTCACCTCCCCTGAGATGACGGGCGAGTGGGAATACAAGCTGAAGCAGATGGAGCACGGCGAGCTCGACCGCGAGACCTTCATGCGCGACATCCGGAAGCTGACCGGCACCGTCGTCGAGACCGCAAAGGACTACGCCCGCCACGCCGTCGAGCGCGAGTGGCCCGAGTTCCCCGTCCCCTGCCCCGTCTGCGGCGCCCCCAGCCTCGGGCAGGACGACGGGCGCTACAAATGCACCCAGCCCGACTGCAAATTCACCCTCGCCAAGGTCATCGCCAGCCGCCCCCTGTCGCAGGAGGAGGCGAAGACCCTGCTGACCCGGAAACACGTCGGTCCCCTCACCGGATTCGTGAACCGCTTCCGCATGCCTTTCGACGCCGCCATCGAGTTGCAGGAGGACAAAAAGGCCGGACTCAAAGCCGCCTTCGTCTTCGAAAAGACAGCCGAGGAGGAAGACGAGGCCGAGGCCATCCGCCCCGAGAACAAGCTCTGCAAATGCCCCGCCTGTGAAAAAGGCGACATCTACGAGACCCCCGGCAGCTACATCTGCGACCGCCGCGTCTCCGGCGACGGCTGCAAGGCGCGACTCTCCAAGGAGATGTGCAAATACCCGATCCCGCGCGAGCAAGCCGTGAAGTATTTCACCGAAGGCCGCACCGACGTGATCGACAAATGGATCAGCAAGAAGGGGCGTCCCTTCTCCGCCGCCCTCGTCTGCAACACGAAGGGCAAGCGCATGCTCGCTTGGGATTTCCCGCCTCGGGAGAACAGCAAAGGCAAGGCCGGGGGGGATGCGCCCGCCAAGAAAGTGCCGAGGACAAAGGCCGTGGCGAAGTGATCGTAGATCCGAGGGGTGACCTCCGAGAACCGGGATGCCGGGTTCGCTTTGACCGGGAGGGGGCTTTCCAAGTCCCCGCCGCTGGATCGGCGACGGACGGCTGAGCCAGCCGTCCCTACCGAACCTCCGCCCACGGGGACTTGGAAAGCCCCCTCCCAGTCAGAGATTCCCTTCCCTCCTTGGCGGAAGCCGGAGCACGAATATCAATAACGATCCGGCATCAAACTGAGAACAAAAGGTTATTTCCATTATAACTGAACCGTGTTTCCTTACCGAATGAACCCTCTCTACGATGTGATCGTGATCGGCGGCGGCCCGGCTGGGTCGAGTTCCTCGGCTATTCTGGCGGAAAACGGGCACCGCGTGCTGGTGCTGGAGCGCGAGAAATTCCCCCGCTACCACATCGGGGAATCCCTCATCCCCTTCACCTTCCAACCCTTGGAGCGCCTCGGGATGATCGAGAAGATGCGGCAGTCGCATTTCGTCCAAAAATACAGCGTCAGCTTCGTGACGCAGGACGGTCGGTCGAGCCAGCCTTTCTATTTCTACGACCGCTACGACCGGGAGACGGTGGCCCAGACTTGGCAGGTGCTGCGCTCGGAGTTCGACCAGATGCTGCTCGACAACGCGCGCGCGAAAGGCGCGGAGGTGCGCGAGGAGACGAAGGTCTTGGAACTGCTGCGGGACGAATCGGGCCGCGTCATCGGCGTGCGGGCCGAGGGTCCCGACGGCGTCGCGGTGGAGCTGCACGCCCGCATCGTCCTCGACTGCACCGGCAAGGAGGCCTTCACCATGGTGCGAAACGGCTGGAAAGTGCGCGACCCCTACCTCAACAAGGTGGCGGTGTGGACCTACTACAAAGGCTCGCGCCGCGCCCCCGGCATCGACGAGGGGCAGACCGTGGTCGCCTACGTGCGGGAGAAAGGCTGGTTCTGGCACATTCCGCAGCACGACGACATGGTGAGCGTGGGCGTCGTGGCCGAGGGCAAATACCTCTCGCGCGACGGGGTGAAGGACCCGGAGCAGATCTTCAAACGCGAAGTCGAGGAGAACCAGTGGATCAAGGAATGCCTCGCCGAGGGCGAGCAGGTCGGTGAATATCGCATCACCAGCGAATACACCCACCACTCCCGCCATTGCGGCAGCGACGGTCTATTGCTGGTCGGCGACGCCTTCGCCTTCCTCGATCCCGTGTTCAGCAGCGGGGTGATGCTCGCGCTGAAGAGCGGCGTGCTGGCCGGGGAGGAGGTGAGCAAGGGGCTGAAGGAGAACGATCTCGGCCCGCAACGCTTCGAACACTACGCGCGGACCCTCCGCCAAGGGGTCGAGAACATGCGCAAGCTGGTCTACGCCTTCTACCATCCGGACTTCAGCTTCCGCAAACTGATTCGCAACCACCCCGACGCGGCGGGAACGGTGACGGACTGCCTAAGCGGCGACGTGAACAAGGATTTCTCGGTTCTGTGGGACCAAGTCCGCGAACTGGTACCCTTGCCGGACGACTTGGACGTGGGCGATCCCGTCGTTCCCGACGAAGCCACCGCTTGAAAAAGCCGCTGCGGAGCGGTCGAAATCCGCAAGTCCGATGAAGCGAGTTCCGTTCTACTACTTCGTCGTGATCGGCTTGGTTGTCCTGATGATCGCCGGGGTCATCCGGCTGGGTTCCTCCCTGCCGTCCCCAGGCGGCATCGCGGAGCCGGACACGGTCGCGACGGAAAACGCCGCCGTCGGCTCCGTATGGGAGGCCGCCTTGGCCGGGATCGGGGAGAATTTCTCGCATCCCTTAGGCCGACTGTTCCTTCAACTGCTGGTCATCATCGGCGTGTCGCGGCTGACCGGGCAGCTCTTCGCGCGGCTGGGGCAGCCCGCCGTGGTGGGCGAAATGGCGGCGGGCATCCTGCTGGGACCGTCTCTCTTCGGCCTGCTCTCGCCGGGGGGCTTCGCCTTCGTCTTTCCCGAATCCTCGCTGGAGGCACTGAAGCTGCTGAGCCAAGTCGGCGTCTGCCTCTTCATGTTCGCGGTCGGCATGGAGCTGGATTGGAACCATGTGCGCCACAAGGCGCAGGCTCTCCTGGCGATGAGCCACGCGGGCATCGTCTTCCCCTACCTGCTCGGCGTGCTGCTGGCTTGGCCGCTCTTCGGCTCCCTCGCGGGGCCGGGCACGACCTTCACCGCTTTCGCCCTCTTCATGGGCATTTCCATGAGCATCACGGCTTTTCCGGTGCTGGCCCGGATTTTGCAGGATCGCGGCCTGACGAAGACCCCCTTGGGCCACACCGCGCTCACCTGCGCGGCGGTGGGCGACGTGACGGCGTGGAGCATCCTCGCCTTCGCCGTCGCCATCGCGCAGGCATCGAGCCTCGGCGGGGTGGCGGTGAACCTGATCTTCGTGCTGGTCTTCGTCGTGGCCATGGTCTGGGGCGTCCGCAAGGCCCTGCCCGCCCTGCTGGGGGAGCGCCGCCTCGCGAGCAATGAGCCTTCCAAAGGCACGCTCGCCGCCGTCCTCTGCGTGGTCGTCGCGGCAGCGCTCTGCACCGAGGCCATCGGCATCCACGCCCTCTTCGGCGCCTTCCTCGCCGGGGCGATCATGCCGGACCGTCACGGCTTCCGCCACAAGATCAACGTGCGGGTGGAGAATTTCAGCACCGTGCTGCTGCTGCCGCTCTTCTTCGCCTACACCGGGCTGCGCACCCATATCGGCCTGCTCGACGATCTGGAGGGATGGCTGCTCTGCCTCCTCATCATCGCCGTGGCCACCTTGGGCAAGCTCGGCGGCAGTGCGGTAGCGGCGCGATTCACCGGCATGGGCTGGCGGGACTCGCTGCAACTGGGGGCGCTGATGAACACCCGCGGCCTGATGGAGTTGATCGCCCTGAACATCGGCTACGATCTCGGCATCCTCTCCCCCCGCATCTTCGCCATGCTCGTCATCATGGCCTTGGCCACGACAATGCTGACGGGGCCTCTCCTGACTCTTTTCGGAGGCCGGAAGGCCGACGCCGCTTCGCCGGACGGGGCGATGCGGGCGTGACGGATGGGCGAAAACCGCTCCGGTACGAATGGAAAAGGCGGGACCGGAGTCCCGCCTTTTCGTTGACCAAGGAAACTCCCGCCGGAACGGGAGAAAGGGTTACCAGGAAGTCCGCACGGCGAGGATCCAAGAACTGGTGTCGATGTCGCCGCGATTGAGGTAGCGTTCGCCGGTGGCGTATTCGTATCCGGCCATGAGCTTGAGGTTGTTACCGCAGATGTAGTAGTTGAGGCCCGCGTAGAAGGTGTGGTAGTTCTCCACCGACTGGCGCGGCAGGGTGTAGCGCTGGGGCCGCTGCTCCCGTCCTTCGGACATGTAGGCGTAGCGGGCCACAAGCTGGAGCTTGTCGGTGATGTTGTAGTAGGGAAGGATCACCAGACCCCAACTGTCATAGCCAGCGGGGAGCAGATCGCCCACATCGTTGCCGTTCGCGGCGAAGATCAGGTCGGTGATCAGCCCGAAGTCCCCGAACTCGGACTTGCTGCCGAGGGCGACGACATGCTCGAAGTTCGCTCCGAGGTTCGTGTCGGCCGTACCCCTGGGGTTGACGAGGCCACCGCTGTTGTTGGTGTATTGGTAGTCGAAGTGGATCTCGGTGGCCTCGTTGAGGTCGAAGGAGGTGCGGTAGGTGAAGCTGCCACGGGAGTCGAAGTCGGCCCAGTCGTAGCGGTCGCCGGTGGAGTCGCGGTCGCCTCCGGCGACCCAGCCGCCGATCTCGTGGTCGAGGCCGAGGGCTTTGAAGCCGACGGCGACGCCCCAAGGCTTGTTCGAGATGACCGAACTCACGATGGGGGAACGCTCGATGGTGAGGATATTGTTCGACGAGGTTTCGTTCTCGATGGTGATCTTCTGCTTCGCCTTGCCGACGAGGATATAGAAGTCCTCTGAGGGAGCCCATTCGAGGTTGAGCTCGTCCCAGTCGTCGAAGAAGGGGCCGTAGGTCAGACCGTGGTTGCTGACCCCGCCGGAGCCGTCGGCGATGTTGATGCTGGCCGTCAGCTTCAGGTCGTGGGCGAAGCTGATCTCGGTGCCGAGGCGGAAGCGGCGGTGCTGGTATTCATGATAGCCGCTGGTCCCGGCGAGGGTATCTGCGGTCTCGGTCTGGGAGATCCATTGGCCGTGGTAGCGGCCTTTGAACTTCACCTTGCGGACGAAGCCGTCCCCTTCGTAGAGGGTGTTCTTTTTGAAGAGGTCGCACCAGTTCGACTCGGCGACGGGAGCTTTGTCGTTGATGACGGTCTTGCCGTAGTCGCCAGCAGTGGCGGAGAGGGAGAGGAGGGCGAAAAGGGCGGGAACGCCGGATTTCGCGAGGTCGTATCGATTCATGGCTGAAGGGTTCAGGATGTGTTGGGTTGTGGAGTCCACGCTTTCCCCATCCGGTCTGCGGGTAGCGGTGTGGAAGGGGGAAACGCGGATGGCGCACCATTCGCGAATCCACGCGGAAGCCAAATGACGTTTCCGTCACCGATGGTCCGCCAATGGCTTGTCCATCAGGGCCTTCAGCCCCGCGCTCCGCTCAGGTACGAGGCCGCGTCGGGGTTGGAGGGGGCGGTGAAGACGCGCTCCGCCGGGCCGTGTTCGACGATTGTGCCAATTCCGTCACGTACCCAGAAGACGGCGGCGCGGTCGGCGATGCGGCGGGCTTGGGCGAGGTTGTGGGTGACGATGACGACGGTGAGCCGGCCCCGCAGGGAGTGGATGAGATCTTCGACCACGCCGGAGGCGATGGGATCGAGGGCGCTGCAAGGTTCGTCGAAGAGGATGACCTCGGGCTCGAGGGCGAGGGCGCGGGCGATGCAGAGGCGCTGCTGCTGTCCGCCGGAGAGGGCGATGGCGCTCTTGTGGAGGCGGTCGGAGATTTCGTTCCAGAGTCCAACCTCGCGCAGGACGGTCTCCATGCGGTCGGGGATGTCGCGCTTGCGCCAGCCGTGCTCCTTCAGGGGGATCTCGAAATTCCGCCGGATCGACTGCGGGAAAGGGTTGGGCCGTTGGAAGACGATGCCAACGCGCCGACGCAGGGAGAGCACGTCGGTTTTCGGATGGGTCACCTCGGTACCGTCGGAGAGGCGGATCGACCCGGCGACGCGACAGCCGGGGATGAGGTCGGTGAGACGGTTGAGGCTGTGGAGAAAGCTGCTCTTGCCGCAACCGGAGGGGCCGACGAGGGCGGTGATCTCCCCCTCGGGGATCTCGAGGTCTATTCCGCCCACGGCGGTGAAGTCGCGGTAGTGGACCGACAGGCCGGAGACGCTGAGGCTGGCGGCGACCGTGCGGTGGCCGCCCGAGGAGGGAGTTTCCGCGTCGTTTTCTCTGGAGAGGCCGGTGGAGTTCATGAAGTTTGATGCCGTCGGCGCAGCCAATGCTCGGACAGAGCCACGGCGGCGGAGTTCACCACGAGGATGAGCGCGAGGAGGACGAGGGCGGTGGAGGAGGCCATCGCGCCGCTCTGAGGGACGTTGAGGGTGAGATCGTAGATGTGGACGGAGAGGGCGCGGCCGGAATCCCAGAAGGAGCTCGGCCAGCGGATCGAGTAGCCGCTGGTGAAGATCAGAGCGGCGGTCTCGGAGAGGGCGCGGCCAATGCCGAGGGTGATTCCGACGACGATGCCGGGGAGGGCGGCGGGGAGAAGGAGCTTGACGATGGAGGTCGTCCGCGTCAAGCCGAGTCCGGCGGAGGCGGGGCGGAGGTCGGCTGGCAGCGCCTCCAAGGCGGAGAGGGTGGTGCGCACGAGGATGGGCAGGATCATGCAGGCGAGGGTGAGGCCGCCGGAGAGGATGGAGAAGCCCATTTTCAAAGTCTGCCCGAAAAAGACCATGCCGAAGAGCCCGAAGACAATGGAGGGCACACTGGCGAGCAGGTCGACTCCCCCGGTGACGAGGCGGGCGGCGAGGCTGCCTCGGCGGACGAATTCGGAGAGCCAGAGGGCGCAGCCGGTCCCGAGGGGGATCACGAGGGCGAGGCAGCAGACGAGGATGAGCAGCGTCGAGACGAGGAGCGGGCCGATGCCCCCGCTGCGTCCCGCGTCCTCGATTTCGCCGGTGAGGAAGGTCCACGAGATTCGGGGCAGACCGAGCCGGGCGAGATCCCAGACGAGCCAAGCGAAGAGGCCGAAGCTGAGCAGGGCTGCGGTGGCTCCGGCAAAGGCGAGGGCGCGGTCGAGCCAGACGGGGGCGACGGGTCTTGCTCGTGGGGTTGGTGGGGTCATCGGAGAGTTCTCTTACTCTTTACTCTTACCTCTTACTCGGACCGGGAGGAAAGCGGGCTTTGCTTGGGGGAATAAGAGTAAAGAGTAGAGAGTAAGAGCAGGAGGTAGAAAGCAATCAAGCACCGCCAGTTCCCGGATCGGACTCGACCTTGCGGAAGGAAAGCCAGCCGACAAGCAAGGCGGTGAAAAGAACCAAAATCAACGCGGCGCAGAAAAGCAGGGCCTTGTGCGAGGCCGTGGCATACCCCATCTCCAAGGCGATGGTCGAAGTGACGGGGCGAATCCCGTCGAAGAGGCTCTTCGGAATCTGCGGGATGTTTCCGCAGACCAGCACCACCGCCATGGTCTCGCCGATGGCGCGGGCGAGGGCGAGGAGGACTCCCGCGCCGATACCTCCCTTCGCGGCGGGCAGGGCGACGGACCAGATCGTGCGGGCGCGCCCCATGCCGAGTCCCGCCGCCGCTTGGAGCTGGGCCGGGGGCACCGCTTGCAGCGCCGCTTGGCTGGTGAGGGCGATGATGGGCAAGATCATGAGCCCGAGCACGATGCTCGCCGCGAGCAGGCTCTGGCCGGAGGTGTGGGGGGCGAGGCGGACGATCAGGGGGACGATGACCATCAGGCCCCAGAAGCCGAAGACCACCGAGGGCACGCCGATGAGCAGCTCCAGCATCCGGCGGTTCCATCGTTCCAGCACGGGTGGGGCGTAGAAGCGGTGGAAGACGGCCCCGGCGAGGCCCACGGGCAGGGCCAAGGCCACCGCGAGCAGGGTGACGAGAAAGGAGGCGACCAGCATCGAGACCACGCCGAACTGCGGGTCGCGCTGCGAGCGGGGCTGCCAGAGCGAATCGGTGAAAAAGGCCGCCAGCCGCCCCGCCTCGATCACCGGCAGGGCGTTGGAGAAGAGATACCAGACGATCAGCAGCACCATGCCCCCGGCGACCAAGGCGAGGAGGCCGAGCACCCCTTGGGTGAGCCGGTCAATTGACCGGGACAAAGAAGTGTTTCTCGATGATGTCATTGATCTCCGCCGACTTCAGGTGGTCGAGGAATGCCTTCGCCGCAGGGGAAGTCTCCGCGTCCTCGATGATGGTGAGCGGCCGGGTGATGGGGAAGGTGCCGCTGGCGACGTTCTCCGTGGTGGCGGCGATGCCGTCGGTGGCGATGAGCTTGATCGGGGTGCCGCCCTGGGCCTCGGTGGCGGCGGTACCGATGGAGACGTAGCCGATGGTGTTGGGGTTGCTCACGACCGAGTTGATGACGTGCAGGTTCTCCCCGACGACGACGTCGGCCTTCACGTCGGCCTTGTCGAGACCGACGAAGCCGAGGAAGACCTCCAGGGTCGAGCGCCCGTCCGCTTTGTTGGCCACCACGATGGTCGCGTCGGGTCCGCCGAAGGCGCTCCAGTTGGTTTCTTTTTTCGTGTAAATATCGATCAACTGCTGCTTGCTCAGGTCATTGATGGGGTTGTCCTTGTGGAGGACGACGCAGACCCCGTCGGCGGCGATGCGGTAGGCGGTCAGCTTCTCCGCCTCCTCGTCGGTGAGGACGCGGGAGGCCATGCCGAGGTCGGCGACGCCGGAGAGGGTGTCGGCGATCCCGCGAGAGGTGCCGCCGGTCTGGACCTCGATGCGGACGCCGGGATGGGCCTCCTCATAGCGTTTCGCCACATCGACGATGATGGGGGCGATGGTGCTGGCCCCGGTGAGGACGACGACATCGCCCGATTCCTTCTTCCCGCAGGCGGTGAAGGCGAAAGCGGCCAAGGCGAGGGCCGCCGTCAGTCCCGCTTGCGGCTTGGGCGATTCGGCGGCTCGAAGGAGATGCGGCAGCAGCCCAGATCGACGATCCCGTCCCTCCGCCGCTCCATGCCCGGCGCGAGCCGGTAGAGCACCGACTTCCCGTCCCTCGCCGATTCCACGATCCCCGCCTCGCGCAGGTTGCGCAGATGGTGCGAGAGCAGGCTCTGCTCGATGCCGAGCGCCGCTTGGATGTCCCCCACATGGCATTCCCCCTTCATCAGATGCTGCACCACCGCGAGCCGCGTCTCGTCGGCCAGAGCCTTGAGCCGGTCCGCGCAGGAGTTCGCGTTCGGAGTTGAGGGTGGCTTTTGCATTCTCATGCGCAGACGACGGGAGGATGAATGAAGGGATTTTCATATGAAACTCCGCCAAAATGAACGGAACTTCATACGAGTCAACCAAGGATCGAGCCGCTGGCGTGAATGTGGCCCAAGCTGCGCCCGTCCGCAAGCGCTGGAGACCGGGGTCGGAGGGGGCGATCCCACGTCGTGCGGCAGCGATGCCCCCGTCAATTCTGTTGGAATGGACCTCGAGCTTCACCCGTATTTCGGCCGCTCACGGCTTCACCCCGCGTTGCCATCGCCAACTGCCAGGTTTCGCAGGACCGGCGTAAGCCCCACGGAAACGGCGATCGCCTTTCGCCGCGCCCTCGAAATCGACGTCAAAACCGGCATCGGACTGGAAAGCGGAGAGGTCGAGAGGCGGGCCTTCGCAACGACCGGGGAGCGGGTGGAAATCGAGCGATGCCGGATCCGCAAGATGCTTGGAAGCCTCGGCGACGGACCCGGTGAGATTTTCCTCCACACGGGTGATGGAGCGATGCAGCGCGAGCGGCTCTTCCACGGCAAACACAGCGTTGCCAACGATGGCATGGCTTTCCGATGCCGCGCTGGCGATGCGGATGCCACGCAGGGCGGAATGAATCGTGTTGTTGTAGACATGGGCAAGACGCAGCGGCAGATCGTAGTCGCCCAAGGCGATGGCGGCATGGTTGGGGCAGTCGTGAAAGACGTTGTCGTGAACGCTGACACGGCCGGAGGCCTGGAGCAACGATTCGCGAGGATTGCGCCAGAAGAAGTTGCCGTAGATCTCATATATGTCCCCGGAGCCGGGGCCGCTCTCGGGAAAGCCGCCGACAAGCACATTCGGGCGGTCGCCATCGGGACTGGGCACGTCGTTTTTGGTGAAGACGTTGTGCCGGATGAGGGTGCGACTCGCCTCCGACGGCATGTCCGGCAGATCGGAGCGCGGTTTTTGATATTTGATCTCCATGCAGTAGCCGATGGGATTCTCGACGAGGTTGTGTTCGATGACTCCGCGGATGAAGGGGGAGGTGCCGTCCGAGTTGCCGAGGTAGAGGCCGGTGCCGCAGTCGCGGATGAGGTTGCGCCGGATCGTCCAGTCCCAGGCGGGCGTCTTGGTGGAGATGCCGACCGCCTGCTGCGAGGTGTTCCAGCCGCTGATGACGCAGTCTTCGATCAGGATGTGATGAACGCGGTTCTCCAGCCCGCCTTTGGCGCTGACACCAGCGAGGCCGGGAATGCCATCCGGGCCGTCACCCAGAATGGAAAGCCGTTTCAATGCCACGAAGCTACACTGGCGCAGTTCCACGCAGTTCGCCACCTGCGCCTGGCGAATCTCCGCCACGCCGTTGTCAGGCCCTTGGATGGTGATCCAAGCGTCCGCCCTGCCGTGGCAATCACTGACCGGCAGCCCGCGCTCATAGACGCCGGCGGCGAGCTGGAGCGTGTCGCCGGCCTTCAGGGTGCCGAGCAGCTTGCGGTAGTCGGCGGGGGTGGCTCGCTTCACCTCTCCGCTCTGGGCGACGGAAACGATGGCAAGCAGCAGAAACAGGAGCGGACGCATGGAAAGACGGCGGTCATTCAACGGCATCGCTCGTGTGCGGTCAAGGACTGCGCGCAGGTCCGGCCCTTCCGCCTCCATTCCGCGCAAACGTCTCGCTTTGTTCTGGACAGTTCCCCGCCCGCATCGCAAGCTTTCCGCCCGAACCAGAACCCCTGTCCCCGATATGCCACACGTCGAAACGAACGGAATCCAGATGTACTACGAGGAGAAAGGAAGCGGCGACCCCGTCCTCCTCATCATGGGAATCACCGCCACCGGAGATGTCTGGCAGGCGCACGCCGACTGTTGGAGCGAGGAGTTCCGCTGCATCATGGCGGACAACCGCGGCGTCGGGCAGACCGACAAGCCCGCGGGCGACTACTCCAGCGCGATGATGGCCGACGACTACGCGGGGCTGCTCGACGCCCTCGGGATCGACCAAGTCCGCGTCGTCGGCTGCTCGATGGGTTCCATCATCGCCCAGCAACTCTGCCTGCGGCATCCGCAGAAGATCAAGAGCGCCGTACTTATGTGCCCTTGGGCACGCGCGGACCGCTACGCGCGGGGCATTTTCGAGCACATGAAGGCTTGCAAGGCCCATCTCGACAACCAGCAGTTCCTTGAGTGGATCCAGCTCCTCATCTTCACGAAGCCCTTCTGGGACAACGACGAGGCCTACGAGGGCCTCCTCGCGGGTCGCCAGGGCTTCGACGAGAACCCCCGTCCGCAGCCCCTCCACGGCCTGCGCGGACAGGCGGCGGCCTGCGTCGAGCACAACGTCCTCGACCGTCTCGGGGAGATCGCCCAACCCTGTCTCGTCATCGGAGGGAAAAACGACATCTTCACCCCGGTCTGGATGGCCGAGGAAGTCGCCGGTGGCATCCCCATCTGCGACAAGCACCTCTACGACGGGGCCGGCCACGCCTTCCACTGGGAGAAGATCGACGACTTCAACCCCCGCGTCCGCGAATGGCTGCGGACGCACTAGCGCCCGGCAGCCAGTAAAAGGTGAAAAGTGAAAGGGAAAAGGTCTTCTGGACTGGACGCCTCCCTTTTCAGCCTTTTACTTCCTCCTCATTCCCCACCTTTTACTTTTTACTGCGAATTCATGAGCAAAATCCGATTTGGTTCCGAAGTCTACACCTGGTTCATGCAAGGGTCCGGCAAGGGCTACGACAACAAGCTCGACCACATGATCAAGATCGCTGCCGAGGCGGGCTTCACCGGGATCGAGCCCATGGTCCTCGAGATCTCCGAGAGCGCCTTGGGCTGCGGCAAATACTGGCTTGGTGATTTCTGCGATCCTTCGAGGCTCAAGGACGCCCTCGCGGCGCACAACATGACGCTGGCAGGCCTCGCCCTCGTCTGCGCCTGGGACGGCGACGAGGAGACCCCGGCGGAGCGCGCCGCCGCCGACTTCACGATCGACCTGCTGAAGCATTTCCCCGGCTCCATGCTCGGCACCGTGACCCTTCCCAGCGGCCGCCACGACCTGCAGCGCCGCCGCCTCAACGCGGTCCGCAACATCAACGCCGTGTCGAAGCGGGCCACCGATGCCGGGCTGGTCTGCTCCTACCATCCGAACAGCCCGCCGCCCTCGATGGTGCGCACGCAGGAGGACTACGACGTGGTCCTCAGCAGCCTCGATCCCTCGGTGACTGGCTGGACCCCCGACGTGGGCCACATCGCTCGCGGCGGCATGGACGTGATCGCCACGCTGAACAAGTGGCAGCACCTCGTCAACCACATCCACTACAAGGACTACTCCGGCAACGGCCCCGAGCCTTGGGCGCAGATGGGCACGGGCAAGATCGACTTCCACCGCATCACCGAATGGCTCGTGAGCCGGAACTACGAGGGCTGGATCATCTGCGAGGACGAGGCCCACGTCGCGGTCGAGGATCCCGACGGCGTCACGATCCAGAACGGGCAGTGGTGCAAGGAGAACCTCCACCCCATCGTCGGGCTCTGAATCGGCGGAAGTGAAGGGCGATCGGCCCGGCTTTCTCCGATGACCACCGACTTCCTCATCGTGGGCCAGGGATTGGCCGGCTCGCTGCTCGCTTGGCATCTGCTCGATGCCGGGAAGCGGGTGCTGGTGGTGGACCGCGACGAGCCCGGCACCTCCTCGAAAGTCGCGGCGGGACTCGTCACCCCCCTTGCCGGCTCCCGTTTCCACCTGCCGCCGGGATTGGGGGAGAGGCTCGACTACGCCCGGCAGTTCTACTGGCGACTGGAGGAGGCCTCGGGCCTGACCCTGTTCCACCATCGCCGCATCGCCCGCCTCTTTCGCGACGGCGGCGAAGCGGAGGTTTGGAGGGATCTCTCCACGAATCCGAGCCACGCCCGCTACCACGCCCCGCTCGCGATCGACCCGGCGCAGCTCCTCGCCCCGCACGGAGGCTTCGAGATGCGGGAGGGCGGCTGGCTCGACGTGCCCGCCTTTCTCGAACACACCCGCCAAACTCTGTTGGAGCGCGTCTCCTACGCGATCGGAGCGGTGGATTCCAACGATGTCTCGGCGAGCGCTGCGGGCATCCGCTGGAAAAACGTCTCCGCGGAATGGATCGTCTTCTGCGAAGGCTGGCGCGGAGCTAGGAACCGGTTTTTCGACTGGGTTCCGATGCGCCCGACCGCCGGGGATGTGCTCGATCTCGAACTGCCGGACCTCGCCGGGGAAACCCGCATCGTCAACAAAGGCGGATGGCTCTTGCCCCTCGGCGGAGAGCGCTTCCGCGCGGGCTCGACCTACCGCCACGACGGCTGCGACAGCGCACCGTCGCCCGTCGGCCGCGAGGAAGTGCTCGCGAAGGTCGCGTCCATCACCCCCCTCGCGGCGAAGGTGACGGGACACCGCGCCGCGCTGCGCCCGACGATCCGCCGCAGCCAAGTGTTCATGGGGGCGCATCCATCCCATGGGCGGGTCGCTTTCTTCAACGGACTCGGTTCGAAAGGCGTTCTCAACGGCCCTTGGCACGCCCTTCGCCTCGCCGCCCACCTCGTCTCCGGCGATCCCCTGCCCCCTCAATCGGACTTGCGCGACCTTTTCTGAGTCTATGGCCCTTCCCCGTGTCACCGAGATGGCCCACGAACTCGTCGCGAGACATCTGCGACCGGGAGGCCGGGCCATCGACGCCACCGTCGGAAACGGACACGACACCCTCTTTCTCGCGACCTGCATCGGGACGGCGGGCCGCGTCGATGGTTTCGACATCCAGCCGGAAGCGATCGCCGCCACCGCCGCGAAAACCGCCGACTTGCCCCAAGTCCGCCTCCACCTCCTCGGGCACGAGGAAATGGGCCGGATCGTCGCCGGGCCGGTCGATGCGATCCTGTTCAACCTCGGCTATCTGCCATCGGGCGACAAAGGCCTCGCCACCCGGCCCGCCACCACGCTCGCGGCCCTCGACGCGGCGCTCGGGCTGCTCTCGGAGACGGGTCTGCTCGCCGTCGTGGCCTATCCCGGCCACGAGGGAGGCAGGGAGGAGGCCTCCGCCGTCGAGAAGTGGTTTCAAAACGCCCAAGGACTCCGTGTCGTCCGCTACGCTCCCCTCCCCCGTCCGAGCGGCAACGAACCGCCCTGCCTTCTCGTCGCGGAACGGCGCGCCCGGACAGTGGACGGAGACCATTCCTCCTTTATCGTCCAAGAATGACCTACCATCCCGTCGCCCGTTCCGAGGATCTCGAAGAAGGCAAAGGACGCCCTTTCCATGTCGAAGGCCGCCGTCTCGCCCTCGTCCGCTACGAGGGCATCGTCCACGCCTTGGAGGACATCTGCCCCCACGCCGACGCCTCCATCGCCTGCGGCCCGGTCGAGAACGGCTGCATCGCCTGCCCTTGGCACTACGCCGAGTTCGATCTGAAAACCGGGGCGGTGCTCTCCGGCCCGGCGACCGAGGACATCCCCGTCTATCCCGTCCGCGAGGAGGGGGGCGTCGTTTCCGTCGCCCTCGAACCCATCCCGTGATTGACGAGCGGCGGTCTTGGCCCGTGATTGGCGGAAGGGGAAACCATCTCCCCATCTCCATCGACCATGAAAACCCATACCACCATCCTGATCGCCCTCCCTGCCGCCGCCTTCCTCGCCCTGGCCTTGCCCTCGTGCGAGAAAAAGCCGAAAGGGCCTGCCGAGAAGATCGGCGAAGCCATCGACGACGCCCTCGACCAGCGCCCCGCCGAAAAAGTCCAAGACGCGGTCGAAGACGCCGCCGAGGCCGTCAAGGACGCCGTGAACTGAGCGGCAGCCCCCTCAAAAGACACGGTGGGGCGGCCGCCATCCCACCCTCGCTCACAAAGCGAAGGTGGAAATCAATGGTGAGCCGCCCCTTCCTTCTCCCGGCCCAAGAGGCTGAACACGGCTAGGAGAATAAGGACACCCCCGCCGAGGAGGCGGAGCGCCGCTCCAAGGAAGCCCGCCTTGAACGCGGCGAAGCCGTAAAGGACGATCCCCGCGCCGATCAGGATCGTGAAGATCGGCCCAGCGAGGTTGATCGTTTTCTCCGACAGCGGCAGGCATCCCATCACCGTGAACATCACCGTGAAGCCGAGGAGGAAGAGCCAGACCGGAGTCCAGTAGCCAGCACCCGCGTCGAAGCAGACTTCGCAAAGCAGCCAAGTGAGTCCGGAGAGGAAGAGAAAGCCGTGGGAAAGGGAGTTCATGCGGTGGGAAAATGCCCCGGATCGACGGGGAATCAAGCGGGGATTGAAGCAAGGATGGCCAAGCCGGGAGATCAGCGCCGCCCGCGTTCGCGGAATTCGCCGAAGGCTCGGAATTTCTGGTAGCGCTGCTCCAGCAGAGCGTCCTTCTCGATGGACTCGAGCTCGTGGAGATGCTTGATGACGGTGCGCTTCAGGTTGTTCGCCGCCGCGACGTGGTCGTGGTGGGCTCCGCCCATGGGTTCGGGGATCATCTCGTCGATGATGTCCAGTTCCATCAGGTCGCGGGCGCTCAATTTCAAGGCCGAGGCCGCCTCGGTCGCGTATTTGCGGTCCTTCCAGAGGATCGCGGCGCAGCCCTCGGGGCTGATCACGGAGTAGTAGGAGTTCTCCATCATCAGGACGCGGTCGGCCACGCCGATGCCGAGGGCGCCGCCGGAACCACCCTCGCCGATGACCACGGCGACGACGGGGACGCGCAGCATCATCATCTCGCGGAGATTGAAGGCGATGGCCTCGGCGATGTTCCGCTCCTCCGCGCCGATGCCAGGGTAGGCACCGGGCGTGTCGATGAGGGTGACCACGGGGATGTCGAATTTCTCCGCCATCTTCATCAGGCGCAGGGCCTTGCGGTAGCCCTCGGGATGGGCGCTGCCGAAATTGCGGCGCAGGTTCTCCTTCGTGTCGCGGCCTTTCTGGTGGCCGATGACCATCACCTTCCGCCCTTCGAGGCGGGCGAAGCCGCCGGGCATGGCCTCGTCCTCGCCGATGTGGCGGTCGCCGTGGAGCTCGAGGAAGTCGTCGAAGGAATGCTCCACATAGTCGAGCATGAAGGGCCGCTGGACGTGACGGGCGATCTGGACGCGCTGCCAAGGGGTGAGGTTGCGGTAGACATCGCCTTTCAGCTTCGTCAGCTTGTCCTCGATGCGCTTCATCTCGTGCGACATGTCGAGATCGCTGTCGGCGGCCCGGTCGCGCAGCTCGGCGAGCTGGCGTTCGAGGTTCACGATGGGCTTCTCGAATTCGAGGGGTTCGATGGCGGTCATGAGAGGGATTGTAGCGCGTTTTCGGCGCGGGTCTACTTCACAAGATTGACTTTCGATCCGGTCCTCAGGATGGTATACAACTCCTCCAGATCGGCGTTGGCGAGCATGACGCCGTAGGGCCGCGCCTCCCCCGCCCCGTCGGCGACCGGATCGGCTTGGCGGATGAAAAGGCCGATCCTCCCGGTGCGGATCCACTTGGCGCAGTTCATGTAGGCGGGATGGGTGAAATTGACGGGCTGGTTCCCGAGCCAAGCGACCCGCTCGCTCACCGTCGTGGCCACGGGAGCCTTCAAATCGGCGGGGAGATGGCGGTCGAGGATGGGGTACTCCTTGAAGAGCTTCTCGCCGTCGAAGACGGTCACGGCGCTTCTCGCCAAGCTGATCTCGACGCGGAAATTCAGCGGGTAGACGGTCAGGGTTTCGTCGGGGAAGATGAACTCCGAGGTCTTCGCGTTCGCCCGCATGATGTAGTCGATCGTCGTCTGGCTGCGGCCCGCGATGGTGAGGAGGGCCTCGCCGCGCCGCACCTTGTGCTCGCTCTTGCCGGGCAGGGGGATTTTCGAGAGGAGCAGGTCCATGTTCACCTCGCCGACGATACGCTTCGCCTCCTCGCAGGTGGCGGATTCGGGGAAATACTCCAGCAGGTAGAGGAGGCGGTCGCGGGCGGAGACCAACTCGCCCTCCTTGAGCAGGGCGATGGCGGCGTCGAAGTGGCGTTTGCCGAGATCGGGACGCTCCAGACCCCCGCCCTTGCCGGAGATGTGCCGGTTCACCACGATCTCGGGCTGGGCGAACTTCGTCCAGAAAAACCAAGCCCCGGCGACGCCCCCGGCGCAGATCAGCAGGGCGAGGAAGGCGACGAGGAACTTGAAACGGGCCATCGCGTGTCCAAAAGGCGGGGTGGAGTCTCAGAGCAGGCCGCGGCGCTTGAAGTCGAAGGCGTTGATGCGCAGCGAGCGGGCGATGGTCTCCATCGTGAATTTGATCAGGGACACCTCCCACGAGTCGTCCACCCCGCAGATGAGGGCGCGGGACGGGTCGCCGCTGGAGCGGATCTCCCCCGCGATGCGGTCGCGCACCTCCTCGATCGGCGAATGCACCAGCTCCTCGGTGAAGCCGCGCTTCGCGAAATGGAAGCCGTATTGGAAGAAGGCGATGTTCCCGTGTTGGCGGAACCACTCGGCAAAGGTCTTCGCCTGCTCCCCGAAGCCCTCGAAAAGGAGGTCGTCGTATCCCTCGGGGCGCAGGATCTTGGGCCGCTCCGCCTCCATCCTGCCCTCGCGGACGCGCACGACGCCGACGGAGTCCATCGGCTCGGTGAGGAGGTGGAATTGGAAGTTCGTCGTCCCGAAGGTGTCGATGAGACGATCCGGCTCATGCACGACGACGGTGTGCTCCATCGCGTAGGCTATGTCATCGAAAGAAAGGGCGGGCATGTCACCGGAAATCGGGCAGTCTACGCGCAAAAGCTTGGGAAATCCAATCCGCAAGACCGGCAGGCGAAATCCGAAGCCAGAGTGGGGGCGACCGCTGATTGCCGCTGATCTTCGCTGATTTTTAATTCTCCCCCGAAATCAAACCCCGTCGGGATCGATCCCCATCTCCCGGAGCTTGGCCGCGAGTCGTTCGGCACGTTGGGCTTCGACCTCAGCACGTCGGGTTTCGGCTTCGGCCCGCCTCGCGATCTCGCGGTGGCTCTCCATCAGCTTGCCGTCGGGGCGGCGGACCCAGAGGCGGCCCTGCTCGTCCAAGCCGAGCCTCATCCCCAGCACCCGGCTCTCCCACGCGCCGTCGTCTTCGGGTGGCTTGCTCGCAAGCGAGTTCCCGCCATTGCGGCGGAAGGCGTTCAGCTTGCCCCGCCGATAGTCGTAGACGAAGAACTCCTCGCAACCCATGTCGGAGTAGAACTCCAGCTTGTCCATTATCTCGTCGGCGGTGTTGCTCTTGGAGATGAACTCGAAAACCACGTTGGGAGGACGGTCGTTCTCCAGCCACTGCTTGTAGCTGGGGCGGTCTCCGGCAAGGTGGTCGAGCACCACCATCACGTCGGGGGCCTTGGAGATGTCGGGCCGACCCTCCACCGGATACCAGAGCAGGTCGGCGGCGATGAAGACGTCGTCGCGGTCGGCGAACCAGTCCTCCAGCCCGTTCTTGACGAAGGTGATCCACCTCAGATGCTCGGTGTCGTTGCTCAAAGGTTCGCCGTTGTCGATGGGGTAGATGAGCTGTCCGGCCTTGTCGGTCTCGAACTTCGTCGCGGGAGGCGGCAGGATCATGGTGTGATACGCTATCCCATGCGGGACGGGGCGTCAATCACGCCTGCCCCGCTCCCATCCCGCCACCGCCGAAGCGCGGGCACAAAAAATGCGCCTCTGCGGAGGCGCATTCCAGAGAGGGTCGGGTCGAGGACCTGACAGGGTTCACTTCGAGGATTGCTGCTCGATGTAGGCGAAGACGTCACCCACGCTCGTCAGCTTCTCGGCGTCCTCGTCGGGGACGGTGATGTCGAACTCCTCCTCGAAGGCCATCACCAGTTCCACGGTGTCGAGGGAGTCGGCACCGAGATCCTCGACGAACTTGGCCTCGGGCTTCACCTGCTCTTCGCTCACGCCGAGTTGCTCAACGATGATGGTCTTCACTTTTTCTTCGATGGATGCGTCAGCCATTGGAAACGGGTGTGGGGATGGGGAGTGGATTTAAGGATTCCGGGTTTATTAGCGGCGCCAAAGGTTTTTGGCAACGTTTTTTTCCGCACTTTTCTCGCCCCTCCTTTCCCGTCGGGGGGATGAAGCGTTGCCCTCCGGCCCGGCGCGGCTATCTTCCCGGCGCATGGCTCTCGCCGACATCCTCGACGCCCTCGACTCCGGCACCCTCCCCTCCCCTCTCCTGACGCGGTTCCGCAGCCTGCTGGAGCCGATGCCCCCCGCTGCGCTCGAAGCGCTCGCGGCGGAGTCGGTCGCGACGACGCGCCAGCATTTCGGGCGGACCATGCGCCTTTTCGCCCCGCTCTACCTCTCCAACGAGTGCGTCAACAACTGCGCCTACTGTGGCTTCTCCCGCGACAACCCCATTCTGCGCACCACCCTGACCGTGTCCGAGGCGGTCAAGGAGGCGCGCCATCTCGCGGCCCAAGGCTTTCGCCACGTCCTCCTCGTCGCTGGGGAGCATCCGCGCTTCGTCTCCGAGGGCTATCTGGAGGAATGCCTCGCCGCCCTCCGCGACTTCATCCCCACCCTCGCCATCGAGGTCGGACCGATGGAGACGCCGGAATACGAATCCCTCGTCCGCGCCGGATGCGAGGGCCTCGTCGTCTATCAGGAGACCTACGACCGCGCCGCCTACGCCGAATACCACACCGCCGGGCCGAAAAAGGACTTCGACTGGCGTCTCGCCTGCCCCGAGCGCGGCTATGCCGCCGGTTTCCGCCGCCTCGGCATCGGCGCCCTCGTCGGGCTGGCCGACTGGCGGCTCGAAGCCCTGCGCCTCGCCGCCCATCTCGAACACCTCCAGCGGACCTGTTGGAAGGCGAGCTTCACCGTCTCCCTGCCTCGCCTGCGCCCCGCCGCGGGCGGCTTCCAGCCCCGCCATGCCATGGGCGACGCGGAATTCGTCCAAGCGATCTGCGCCTTCCGCGTCTGCTTCCCACAGGTCGGCATCGTCCTGAGCACGCGCGAACCCGAGGCGCTCCGCAACGCCCTCTTCCCCCTCGGTGTCACCTCCATCAGCGCCGGCAGCCACACCGAGCCGGGCGGCTACACTGGCGCGGGCGCGGACGACGTCCACCTCACCGTGCGCGGTCGTCGCGTCGATCTCGACGAAAAGCCCGCGTCCTCCGCCTGCTCCGGCAGCGCCACCCCGGCGGCGGGTCAGTTCGATATTTCCGACACGCGCTCCGCCGCCGAGGTCGCGGACCACCTCCGCTCCATCGGACTGGAGCCGGTGTGGAAAGACTGGGACGCCGCCATCCTCTCCCCCGCCCTCGCCACCGCATGAAGATCGTCATCAACGGAGCCGAACGCGAATTTCCCGACGGCACCCTCACCGTCGCGGCCCTGCTCGAAACCCTCGAACTCGGCCCCCAGCCGGTGCTAGTGGAACGCAACGGCCTCGCCGTGCTGAGTCGCGAGTTCGATCAGGAACCCGTCGAAAACGGCGACACCATCGAGATCGTGCGCATGGTCGCGGGCGGATAACAGCGCCCACCCATGACCCGTGACCCATCTTCACTCACCCGAACGAAGCCGTCACCAGCAGCGCCCGGTTCAGGAGACGCAGGTATTCGTAACGAGGGATCTCGCGGCAGCCGAAGCGGCTCAGGTGTTCCGTCGTCCACTGCGTGTCGAGAATCTGGAAGTTCCGCTCCCGCAGACGCTCGACGAGCGCGACGAGCACGACCTTCGAGGCGTCGGTGACGCGGCTGAACATCGACTCGCCGAAGAAGGCCCCGCCGATGGAGACCCCGTAGAGGCCGCCGCAGAGGCGACCGTCCTTCCAAGCCTCGACCGAATGCGCGTAGCCCAGTTCGAAGAGCTTCTCGTAGCTCGTCACGATCTCCCGGCTGATCCATGTCGTGCGCCGGTCGGCGCAGCCCGCCATCACCTCGGAAAAGGCCGTGTCGATGCGGATTTCGAAAGGATTCTTCCGCAGGGTCCGCTTCAATCCGTGGGGGATGTGGAACTCGTCCAGCGGAAGGATGCCGCGCGGGTCCGGCGAGAACCAGCCGATCTCTCCCCGGTTGTCCATGGCCATCGGGAACATGCCCCCACGATAGGCGGCGATGAGCACCGCCGGCCTGATGCAGCCTTCCCGCGTGAAGATCGACTCGGACATCCGTCTGAACGCGAGGAGATTAGAACCGGCCTCGATTTTTGACAATCAAAAAACGGCGAAGCCCCCTGTCCCACGGGACAAAAAGAACACAAATGGCCCCTTGAAAAATCCGGCGCGAAGCCGTAAGGAGCGGCACTATGCCAGTCGCCACTCCCCAACAATTCGCCGCCATGCTCGACGCCGCCCAGCAGGGCGGATACGCCTACCCCGCGATCAACTGCAGCAACCTCGTCACGATCAACGCGGCGCTGAAGGCCTTCGCCGATCAGAAGTCCGACGGGATCATCCAGTTCTCCACCGGAGCAGGCCAGTTCGCCTCCGGCCTCAACCACAAGAACCAAGTCCTCGGCACCATCGCCCTCGCCGAACTGACCCACCGCCTCGCCGCTCAGTACGACGTCCTCGTGGCTCTGAACACCGACCACTGCCGTCCCCATGTCGCCCCCGACTTCCTCGACCCGCTCATCGAGGAGACCGCCCGCCGCCGAGCCAAGGGCGAGAACAACCTCTTCCAAAACCACATGCTCGACGCCTCCGAGCTGCCCCTCGCCGAGAACCTCGCCATTTCGAAGGAATATCTTAAAAAGTCCGCCGAAAACGGCATCATCCTCGAAGTCGAGGCGGGCGTCGTCGGCGGCGAGGAGGACGGGGCCGCCGGAGGCGAGGACACCCCCCACGACAAGCTCTACACCACGCCCGAGGATATGCTCGCCGTCTACGAGGCGCTCCACCCCATCGGTCGCTTCACCTTCGCCGCGACCTTCGGCAACGTGCATGGCCACTACAAGCCCGGCGCGGTCAAGCTGAAGCCCGAAATCCTCAAGCAGGGTCAGGAGGCCGTGGTCGCCAAATACGGGGCCGGGGCCGAGTTCGACCTCGTCTTCCACGGCGGCTCCGGCTCCCTCCTCGAAGAGATCCGCGAGACCCTCGGCTACGGCGTCGTGAAGATGAATGTCGACACCGACACCCAGTACGCCTTCACCCGGCCCATCGCCGATTTCATGCTGAAGAACTACGACGGCGTCCTCAAGGTCGACGGCGAAATCGGGAGCAAGAAGCACTACGACCCCCGCGCCTACCTGAAACTCGCCGAGACCGCCATGGCCGAGCGCATCGCCGTCGCTTGCGACGACCTGCTCTCCACTGGCAAGTCGATCGCGGGTCAGGTTTGATGGAGTTCTCCTCTTACTCCTTACTCTTACCTCCTACTCCTTACTCCCCGTTGATCGAGGAGTAAGAGTAAGGAGTAGGAGGTAAGAGCAAGAGTGTCGGCACGCCAATCGGCCATTGCCGCCCGTCGCGAACCGTGCCAAGCTCCCCGCCCTATGAAACCTGCGATTCTCCCCCTTTTTGCCGCCTTGGGCTTCGGCGCGGCCATGGCCCAGGACGCCCCCCAGCCCTCCCCCACCGGCTACACCGACACCCCCTTCCTCCCCGGCGGGAAATGGCGTGTCCATGACGACACCCGTCCCCGCCCCGTCGTTGTCCCCCCCGGCAAGACGGCGGCTGAGGCCCCCTCCGACGCCATCGTCCTCTTCGACGGCAGCAACCTCGACGAATGGGTCATGGAGAAGGACAACTCCCCCGCCGACTGGATCGTGAAGGACGGCTACGCAGAAGTCCCGCCCAAAGGCAGCGGCGTCGGCGGCTACATCAAGACGAAGCGCGAATTCCGCGACGTCCAGCTCCATGTCGAGTTCGCCACTCCGGAGAAAGTCGAGGGCAACTCCCAGGGGCGCGGCAACAGCGGCGTCTTCTTCCTCGGCAGCTTCGAGCTCCAGATCCTCGACAGCTACGAGAACGAATCCTACGCCGACGGCCAAGCCTCGGCCCTCTACGGGTACAAGCCGCCGCTGGTGAACGCCTCCCGCAAGCCCGGCGAGTGGCAGACCTACGACATCATCTTCGAAGCGCCGAAATGGGACGCCGAGGGCAACCTGTTGAAAAAGGCCTACATCACTGTGCTCCACAACGGTGTCGTCACCCACCACCGCCAGCCCTATCTGGGCGCGACCGGGCACAAGAGCGTGGCGAACTACAACACCGTGATCGAAAGCGGCCCCATCAAGCTGCAGGACCACAGCAACCCGACCCGCTTCCGCAACATCTGGGTGCGCGAACTCAAGCTCGACGCGCACGAGTGAGCGCGGGTGCACTCCCTTGGATCGGAAAACCCGATGTCGCAGAACCAGCAATCGGCGGCAGCCAGGTGGGGCGAACCGTCCCGGTGAGCCGCTGCAGGGTCATTGCGCGGTAGACGGGAAGGGCGTCGCCCGACCGGAGACGGCTCGGCAGGGACACCTCGCCCCACCTTCGCCGGTTCGCACGGCCCGTCGTCGTCTTCTTCTCAAAGAGCCTCAAACCCCCGTCTTGCGGGGCTCCTCCTTGGGAGCTTCGGGTTTCGGGGCTTCGGGCTTGGGCGCTTCTGCTTTGGCCTCGGGCGCGGGATCGGCGTGCCCCTCCTTGGCATGGGCCTTCTCCTCCGCGTGGGCGTCCTTGCCGTGCCCCGCGTCCCCATGATGGCCGTGGTCCTCGTCATGATGACCGTGGCCCAAATGGAGATCCTTGGTTTCTTCGAAGGTATGGCGCTCGCACCCGATCAGGGCGAGGCCGAACAGAGCGGTCGAGAGGGCGAGGAAGCTCGGGAATTTCATGCGCCTCCCTGTAAACTTGGCCCCCACCCTTTGCAAGCCCCAAGCCCGCATTTCCCTCCCGAAAGGCGGAAGAAAGTCCTTGTCAATACGCTGGCCTCCGCGCCACACTCCCCCATGAGACTGCTGCCCCTTCTTCTCCTCTCCGTTTCCGCCTCCCTCTCCCTCGCCGCCGACGAGGTGCGTATCGAGAAGGAAGTCGCCTTCCTCGGCGAAGGCCGCGCGGAAAAAGCCGACCTCTACCTGCCCCCCGCCTTCGTGGAGCCGCCGGAGGGACGGGGATTCCCCGCCGTGGTCATCATCCACGGCGGCGGTTGGACCGGCGGCGACAAAGGCGCGGCACGGGAGATCAACATCGGCACGACCCTCGCCAAAAACGGCTACGTCGGCATGAGCATCAACTACCTGCTCGCCAACGAGAACCATCCCGGCCCCACTTGGCCGCAGAACCTGCACGATTGCAAAACGGCGGTGCGCTGGCTGCGGGCCAACGCGGAGCGGCTCCGCCTCGATCCCGAGCGCATCGGTGCCATCGGCGGCTCCGCCGGGGGCCATCTCGCCGCCATGCTCGCGCTCGTCGGCCCCGAACTCGACCCTCCCGGCGAAGGCGACACCCGCATCCGCTGCGCCGTCGACCTGTATGGCCCCGTGCTCTGGCTCAAGCAGCGCGACCTCCCCATGTTCCGGAAAAGCCGCGCCGAAGCTCCCGAGCTCTATCGGCAGGCCTCGCCCCTGACCCATGTGGACAAGGACGACCCGCCCATCATGATCATCCACGGCACCGCCGACACGACCGTCGCCGTCGCCGACTCCGAAGCCCTCGCCGCAGCCTTGCAAGCCGCCGGGGTGGAGCATCACCTGGAGATCGTCCCCGACGCCCCGCACAGCTTCCACCTCGAACCCAAGCAGCGCGACCTCCGCCCGCTGGTGCTCGGATTTTTCGAGAAGCATTTGAAGGACGAGGGGCACTAGGCCCATCGCCCTCTGGCACGACCAAGACCCCGGATCATCGCCCCCAAGCACGGAGCACCTTTCACTTTTTACTTTTCACCTTTTACTGGCGGTCTCCGACCGCCAACGCCCTCCCCACCGCTTCCAGAAACCGTTCCTCCGCCACTTCGAGCGGCCCCGCCAGCCTCGCCCCGGCGGCGAGGGTGTGGCCGCCGCCGCCGAATTCGGCGCAGACCGCCCCGACGCTGTAGCGTTCGTCCTTCGAGCGGCTGCTGACGCGGATCTTCCCGTCGGGCAGTTCTTCGAAAAAGACGGCGACCTGCACGGTGTCGATAGCGCGGATCACGTCGATGACTCCCTCGGTGTCGCCGGGCTGCAAATCCAATTCGCGCGTGACCGCGAGCGGGAGCTTCACGCTGGCGCAGCGCCCGCCGAAGCCGAGGAGCAGCCCCTGCAGGAGAATCCGCAGGGCTTGCACGCGCCGCGCGGGATAGTTCTCGTAGAGCATCCGGTTGACGCGGCCGACATCGACCCCCAGTTCGAGGATCTCGCCGACGATGCGCATCGTCTCCGCCGTCGTCGCGGGATAGCGGAAGCTGCCGGTGTCGGTCGAGATGGCGGCGAGGAGGTTCTCCCCGATGGCGGCGTCGAGGGGCCAGCCCGCGTGGCGGGCGAGCTGGAAGACGAGCTGCCCGGTCGCAGGAGCGGCGGCGTCCACGAACACGAGGTCGCCGAAGCGGGTGTTGCTGACGTGATGGTCGAGATTGACCGTCACCGGGATATCCGCGGCCATTTCCCAGACGGCGGCGTCGACCCGGTCCACCCCGGCCGAATCGAGCACGAGGAAGAGATCCGCCGTGGAACGGCCCGAGGGGGGGGTGATCCTTTCGCTGCCGGGAAGGAAGGCGAGCGTTTCGGGCACAGGGTCGCGGTTGACGACAACGACCGTCTTTCCCAACTTCTCAAGGATCAACCCCATCGCCAAGGCCGAGCCGATGGCGTCGCCGTCGGGACGGTCATGGCTGGTGACGAGGACGGAGGACGCCGCCTCGATGCGCTCCTGGATATCTGACAGGGTTGCGTCCACGATTGAAGAGGGTTGAGTGGAACTTTGGCCACAAAAAGGCACAAAAGACACAAAAACCTGTCCCGTATTTTTGTGTCTTTTTGTGGCCAGCTTCCCTCCCCGCCCGCTTACAGCTTGTCCGTCAACCCCTCGGGGTCGTCGGGCAATTCGATTTCGCCGATCTCGTCGAGGATATTCAGGATCCTGACGCCGCGCTCGATGGAGTCGTCGAGCTTGAAATGGAAATGCGGGGTGTTCCGCAGGACGACGCGCTTCATCACCGCGCCTTGGATGAAGCCGTGGCGAGCGTTCAGCTTGTGGATCACGGCGCGGCGCTGGTCGGGGCTGCCGATGACGCCGATGTGGACGCTCGCGTCCTTCAGATCGACGGCGGTCTCGACGGCGTGGACGGTGACGAGCACATCGGGGAACTCGAAGCTTTTCTCGATGCAGGCGCTGATCTCGCGCCGGAGCAGTTCGTTGATGCGGTCGAGGCGCTGGCTCATAATCGTGGCGGGTTCGCGACACCGGAAAGGCGTCGCGGGGGATGGGCGGCTGGGCGCGGTCAGAGCGTCTGCTCAAGCTTCTCCAGCTCGTAGCATTCGATGACGTCGCCCTCAAGGTAGTCGTTGAAGCGCCCCAGCTTGATGCCGCATTCGAGGCCGACCTTCACTTCCTTCACGTCCTCCTTGAAGCGGCGGAGCGTGGAGAAGCCGCCGTCGTAGATCGGCACCTTGTCGCGCAGGACGCGGGCACGGGCGCGGCGCACGATGCGCCCGTCGGTGACGGTGCAACCGCCGACCTTGCCGGAGGAGAGCTTGAAGACTTGCAAGACCTTGGCGTGGCCGACGATCTTCTCGCGGGTCTCGGGTTCGAGCAGGCCGAGCATGGCCTCCTTCACCTGGTCGATGAGCTCGTAGATGATGGAAAAGAGCTTCACTTGGACGCCCTCGCGCTTCACCACGGGCTGGGCCTTGGCCTCGACCTTGGTGTTGAAGCCGATGAGGATGGCGTCGGAGGCGCTGGCGAGGATGACGTCGGCCTCGGTGATGGGGCCGACGCTCTGGCGCAGGATGTCGGCGGAGATCTTGTCGGAATCGATCTCGTTGAGGGATTTCTCGATGGCTTGCAACGAGCCTTGGGCGTCGGCCTTGATGATGAGGCGCAGAGTCGCCTTCTTCCCTTGCTCGATGTTGTTGAAAAGCGTCTCCAAGGCGGAGCGCTGCGCCACGGGGGCGAGCTTGGCTTGGCGCTGCTGCTCCAAGCGCTCGTCGCTGAGCTTCTTCGCCTTGCGGTCGTTCTCCAGCTCGATCAACTCGTCGCCGACATTGGGCACGGCGTCGTAACCGACGATCTCCACGGGGGCGGAGGGGCCGGCGTTGGGAATGCGCTTGCGCTGGTCGTCGAGGAGGGCTTTGACTTTGCCCCAGACGACGCCGCAGATGAAGGAGTCGCCCACGTCGAGGGTGCCGCTCTGGACGAGGACGGTCGCGGTGGGGCCCTTGCCGGCCTCGGTCCTCGCCTCGATGACGACGCCGCGGGCGGGGCCGCCGGGATTGGCCTTCAGTTCCAGCACCTCCGCCTGGAGGTGGATCATTTCGAAAAGCGTGTCGAGTCCCTGGCCGGTCTTCGCGGAGACCTCGACGCAGATGGTGGTGCCGCCGTAGTCCTCGGGGGTGAGGCCGATGTCCTGGAGCTGCCCTTTCACCTTGTGGATGTCGGCGCGGGTGAGGTCGCACTTGTTGATCGCGACGATGATGGTGACGCCGGCGGCCTTGCAGTGGTCGATGGCCTCCAGCGTGGTGGGCATGAGCCCGTCATCCGCCGCGACGACGAGGACGACGATGTCGGTGACGTTCGCCCCGCGCGCCCGCATCTCGGAGAAGGCGGCGTGGCCGGGGGTGTCGATGAAGGTGACGATGTTCCCGCCGCGCTCGACCTGGTAGGCGCCGATGTGCTGGGTGATGCCTCCAGCCTCGCCCGCGACGACGCGCGAACCGCGGAAGGCGTCGAGCAGGGAGGTTTTGCCATGGTCGACGTGCCCCATGAAGGTGACGACGGGGGGACGGAGCTGGAGCTGGTCCTCCTCCACCTCCTCGATGTCCTGGGCCTCGGGCACCTCGATGACCTCCTCGACCTTGTGGACGCCGGCGCCTTTCTCGCGGCGCTCCTTCTCGAAGATGAAGCCGTGCTTTTCGCAGAGCTTCGCGGCGACCTCGGGCTCGATGGCCTGGTTGAGGCTGCCGAAGATCTCCATCTCCATGAGATCCTGGATGAGGGCGAGAGGCTTCAACTCCATCATCCCGGCGAGTTCCTTGAGGATGATGGGGGGCTTGAAGTGGATGATCTTCTTGTCGCCGACGACTTCGACGGATTTGGCGGGACCGTCTCCGTCCTCCCCTTCCCCCTCGGCTGCGGCGGCCTCGCGGTTCGCGGCCTTGGCCACGGCCAAGGGGCCGAGGGGGTTGGTCGAGCCGAGGTGGCCGTAAAGGGAGCCTTGTTCCGCGACGGGGACGGCCGCGCGGCCTTTGCGCGCACCCTTCGCCCCCCCTTTCTCCAAGAGGTCGAGGGCCTCGGCCTTCTGCTCGTCCAAGGACTTCGCTTCGGAGGTGGCGGATACCCGGGGGGCTTTGGCGGTGCTGTTCTTGCGGGAAGGCATAGGGAGGGAATGGAAGGCGCCGGGCCGGGAACGCCCCGAGGGGACGGGAGGAGGGTTATTCTGGTCTGGGGAAAAGGCTTGTCAAACCGGGATGGCCGACCCGGCGGCGGGAGTCTGTGCGGAGGGCTATTCGGCGGCGGCCTGCTCCGGGGCGGGGCTTTCCACCATCTCTTCTGCGGCGGGAGGCTCGTCGGTGTCCGCCACGGTCTCCGGGGCATCGGCTGCGGCCTCCGGCTGGCCTCCGGTCGCGGCGACGGCCCGGTTTCGAATTTCGCGAGCCTCCTCCACAGGGATGTCGAGGATGCCCGCGATATCGACTTCGTCCACGTCGTTGGCGAGCATTTCCAAGCTGGTGAGCCCCCCGCGCACGAGGGCCTCGGCGGTGGAGGGATCGATCCCGGCCCCCTTCGCGATGGCGGCGGCGGCGACGGCGATCTGGGCCTCGAAGGCCTCGTGGGCGGACTCGTCCTTCTGCACCTGCACGTCCCAGCCGATGAGACGGGCGGTGAGGCGGGCGTTCTGGCCGCGGCGTCCGATCGCCTTGGAAAGCTCCTCCTCGTCCACTTTCACGAGGATGGATTTCTTCTCCTCGTCGATGGTGATGGTCTTGATCTCGGCGGGCTTGAGGGCCTCGGTCACGAGGGAGCGCACGTCGTCGCACCAGCGGATGATGTCCACCTTCTCGTTGTTCAACTCGCGCACGATGTTCTTGACCCGAGCGCCACGCAGACCGACGCAGGCCCCGACCGGATCGACCTTCTCGTCGGCGCTGTAGACCGCGACCTTGGTGCGGTAGCCGGCCTCGCGGGCGAGGGAGCGGATCTCCACGGTGCGGTCGGCGATTTCGCTAACCTCGGACTCGAAGAGGCGGCGCACGAAATTCGGATGACTGCGGGAAAGGAGGATCTCGGGGCCGCGGGAGCCGTTCTCCACCGCCACGACGTAGGCCCGGACGCGGTCGCCCACGTTGTATTCCTCGGTCGAGACGCGCTCGCGCTGGTGCATCACGCCCTCGAACTTGCCGAGGTCGATGTAGACGTCGCCGCGCTCGAAGCGCCGCACCGTGCCGCTGACGATGTCGCCGGCGCGGTCCTTGAACTCGTCGTAGATCATCTCCTTCTCCGCCTGGCGGAGGCGCTGCATCATCGTCTGCTTCGCGGTCTGCGCGGCGATGCGGCCGAAATTCTTCGGGGTGATGTCCACCTCGATCTCCTCGCCCGCGTCGATGCCCGGCTGGATGCGGCGGGCCGTGAAAATGTCGATCTCCTCGTAGGGGTTGGTGACGCGGTCGCGCACGATCACGGTGGCGAAGGCGCGGATGTCGCCCTTGTCGGGGTCGATTTTGATGCGCATCTCGCGCGCCGGGCCGATGCTCTTGCGCGAGGCCGAGAGCAGGGCGGTCTCCAGCGCGTCGATCATCATCTCGCGCTTGATCCCTTTCTCCTTCTCGTAATACTCGAAGAGTGCCAGTAGTTCGTTTGTCATTGTCTCCTACGCTGCGGAAAGTCCTCCGATGATTGAGGCAAAAACGAGACAAAAAAAAGCGGGACAAGCCCACTTCATCCAAACCAAGCCCGCAGGCCCGGCGTCTCAAGTTTGCAGGGTCGCGAAAATACCCGCTTCCCGTCGCATAGACAACACGGTTTTCCCCGCAAATCAAGTCGCGATTCGTTGAAAATCGCGATCTTCCGCCTTTTCCAGCCGCCCCCTCGCCGTCGGTTCCCCCATTTCGCGCCGGTCGCGGCGGACGGGGTTCGCAAAACGGGTTGGCGGAACTTTCGCTTGCGCAGCCCGGTCGCGGCGCTACAGTTCGCGCTCGCCCCGGTACGCCTCTGGCTTCCCGGTTTCCAACGACGGAAAGATAGCTCAGTTGGTAGAGCAGTTGGCTTTTAACCAATTGGTCCTGGGTTCGAGTCCCAGTCTTTCCACTCTTTCTCAAGGGGATTGCGAATCCCGACTCGCTCCGTTATCGGACAGGTTTGCCATGGAATCCGTCCCCGGCTTTCCCACTTTGCTACTGCGCCTCGCCGGAGTCGCCGCGCTCTCCTGTCTCGCCGCCTGCACGACGGTGAAGGTGAAGACGGACGCGGAAGCGGTCACGCGCCATGCGATGAAGACGGTGAACCTGCTCCACTCCAGCGGCGGCCTGATGGCGGACTTCGCCAAGGGGGGGCGGGATCTCCTGCGCGAGGCCCGCACTCTGGAGCGGCGCACCCCCGACGACGCCTCGGCCCGCTACCTGAAAGCCGCCGTCGACGCCCACCGCCTCCTCGTCTCCGGCGGGGCCGCGGCTGGCTCGACCGAGGAGAAGCGGCTCGTCGATCTCCACAACAACTCCCTCACCCGCTTCGTCGAGATCTGGATGCGAGACCCGGACCTCTCCGGGAGACGGCGACGCATCTCCTGCGGGGACGAGACCTTCGACATCCGCCTCGCGAGGGACACCGGCCACGAGCCCTCCTTCTTCGACCGCGCCGTGCCCGCCCTCGTCATGAAGCCGACCGGGATCGCCCGCCGGACGCGGGAGGGCCTCGGGGCCGCCCTCGTCTGCGTCCGCGAGCATCGCCCCGAACGCGCCTCGGAGATGAAGTTCCACCCGCCCAAGGGCATCCATGTGCCCGCGACCCTGACCATCGACCAGATCTCGCCTGCGGTCGATGGCGTCGTGAGCATCGATCTCTCCCTCCGCGACCCCTTGCGCGAGAAGACCGTCGTGGCGGGCGGACGCACCTTCCCCCTCGCCGCCGACTACTCGGCCCCCTTCGCGATGATCTTCGACGACCAGAGCGAGATCGCCATCGGCTTGGAGGGGTTTTTCGAGGCTTCGAAGCGCTCCAGCACCGCCGGGATCTATCTGACCGAACCCTACGACCCGCGCCGCATCCCCGTCCTCCTCATCCACGGGCTGCTCTCCTCGCCGATCATCTGGCGCGACCTCGTTCCCCAGCTCATCTCCGAGCCCGATCTGTCGGAGCGCTACCAGTTCCTCGTCTTCGCCTATCCCAGCGGCTATCCCGTCGTGGAATCCGCCACGCTCCTGCGCAACTGCCTCGCCGAGATGCGGGCCATCTACGACCCTGAGGGGGACGACCCGCTTTCCCGCGACCTCGTCGTGGCCGGGCACAGCATGGGCGGCATCCTTGCCCACACCCTCGTCGTCGAAATGGGCGACCATCTCTGGAGGCAGCTCAACCCGACCACGCCCATCGAGCGGCTCGATCTCGATCCAGACGAGAAGGAGGCCCTCCGGCGTGCCTTCTCCCCCGAACCCGATCCGGCGGTGTGGCGGGCGATCTATTTCTCGGCCCCCCATCGCGGCTCGAACATGGCACAAAAGGACATCGCCAGGCTGCTCTCGAAGAAGGCGAGCCTCCCCGCCGAATTCGTCTCGACCACGAAGATGCTGACCGACCAGCGCATCCTCTCCAATCCCCAGTTCCTGCGCATGACCAAGGGCACCTACACCAGCGCCCAGTCCCTGCGCCCCGACTCCCCCGTGGCCGCGGCCCTCGACCTCGCCCCCTATCGGCAAGGGGTGAAATACCACAGCATCATCGGCGACCGGGGCAAGGGCGACACTCCGAAGAGTTCCGACGGCGTCGTCGAATACTGGAGCTCCCACCAGGCAGGCGCGGCCTCGGAGCTGATCGTGCCCACCGGCCACAGCTCCTACAACCACCCGCTCGCCGTCGCCGAGGTGAAACGCATCCTCCGCGAGCACGCAGGCCTCCGTCAATGAACGGGGATCTGCGGCGCCACCTCGGCGCGGGGCAGGTCATCCCCGCGATGCCGCTCGCGCTGAACTCCGACCGCACTTGGTCGCCCCAGCACCAGCGCGCCCTCGTCCGCTACTATCTCGACGCCGGGGCTGGTGGCCTCGCCGTGGGCGTCCACACCACGCAGTTCGAGATCCGCGAGCCGGAGCACTCCCTCTACGACCCCGTCCTCTCCCTCTGTGCCGAGGAGACGCGGCGGCATCTCGCGCCCGGACGCCCCTTCGCCCTCGTTGCCGGCGTTTGCGGCGCGACCGGGCAGGCGCTGCGCGAGGCCGCCGTCGCGCGGGAGCTTGGCTACGACGCCGCCCTCCTCAGCCTCTCCGCTCTGCGCGAAGCCAGCGACGCGGAACTGATCGCCCACTGCCGCCGCGTCGGCGAAATCCTGCCCCTCTTCGGCTTTTACCTCCAGCCCGCCATCGGGGGCCGCAGCTACGGCTACCGCTTCTGGCGCGAGTTCGCGGAGATTGCGTCCGCCGTCGCCATCAAGATCGCGCCCTTCGACCGTTACGCCACCCTCGACGTGGTCCGCGCCGTGGCCGACAGCGGACGCGACGACCTCGCCCTCTACACCGGCAACGACGACCATATCATCCACGATCTCCTCACCCCCTTCCCCTTCGGCGGTCCGGGCGCTCCGCCGAAGCGCATCGTGGGCGGTTTGCTGGGGCAATGGGCCGTGGGGACGAAACGCGCTGTCGCCCTGATGGATGAAGTGAAATCCATCTCCCGCAGCGCCGCCGAATGGGCCGCCCTCGACGCTGGACTCACCGACTTCAACGCCGCCCTTTTCGATCCCACCCACCGTTTCGCCGGCTGCATCTCGGGGATCCAGGAACTGCTCCGCCGCGAAGGGCTCCTCCCCTCGCGAGCCTGCCTCGACCCGAAGGAGGAGCTGTCGCCCGGACAGGCCGAGGAGATCGACCGGGTGATCGCAGCCTACCCCGAATGGCAGGATTCCGGGTTCATTGCGGAGAATTTGGATCGGTGGTTGGGGAAATGAGGATTCCTCCTCCTACTCTTACTCCTTGCTCTTACCTCTTACTCAGAATCGAGCGTTCCCCGACAAACGAGGGGAGTAAGAGGTAAGAGCAAGGAGTAAGAGTAAGAGGATTCGCGTTCCTTGACACCCCCGCCAAAAGCACGCTATCACTGCCCCCAACAAACACCCCCACCCCGTGAAGCTACTCCCCTTCCTCACCGCTTTTGCCCTCGCGCTCCCGGCCCTTGCCGCCGAAAGCGTCATCACCCTCAATCTCGACCCCTCCCCGGAATTCCCGCGCAATTCCGAGGGCTCCTTCGCCACCCTCGCCTCGGGCCGCATCCTCTTCATCTACTCCCAATTCTACGGCGGAGCGGCGGATGAAAGCCCCGCCCGCCTCGTCCGCATCCATTCCGACGATGGAGGCCGCACCTGGACCCAGCCGGAGACCGTCGTGGAGAACACCGCCGGCAACAACGTCATGAGCGTCTCCCTGCTGCGCCTCGCCAGCGGGAAACTGGCGATCTTCTACTGCCTCAAGAACAGTTGGATCGACTGCCGCCCCCACATGAGCGTCTCCACCGACGAGGGAGAGACTTGGAGCGAGCCGAAGCTCATCCAGCAGGCCCCCGGCTACTTCGTGCTGAATAATGACCGCGTCATCCAGACCTCGAAAGGCCGTCTCATCGTCCCCCTCGCCTTCCACCGCTCCCGGGGCAGCGACCCGCACAGCAGCAAATCCTGGGACTCCCGGGCCATCACCACCTGGCTGCATTCCGACGACGAAGGCGAGACTTGGACCGAAGCCGCCTCCTGGTGGGCCATGCCCGTGCGCAGCAACAGCGGCCTCCAGGAGCCCGGCGTCGTCGAACTCGCCGACGGCTCGCTCCTTTCTTGGAGCCGCACCGACCAAGACGGGCAATGGGGTTTCCGCTCCACCGACGGAGGCCACACTTGGTCGCCGCCCGAACCCACCGAGATGAAGTCCCCGAACGGCCCCGCCAGCATCAAGCGCCTGCCCGGCAGCGACGATCTTCTCGCCCTCTACAACGACCATTCCGGCCAGTTCCCCTTCCCCCCGAACAAGCGCAATCCCCTTGTCGCCGCCATCTCCAGCGACGGAGGCAAGACCTGGCCGCTCCGCAAGGCCGTCGAGGACGATCCCGAGGGCCTTTACCACTACACCGCAATCCACTTCACCGACGACGCCATCCTCCTCGCCTACTGCGCCGGCGACAGCAAGGTCGGTGCCCTCAACCGCCTCCGCATTCGTCGAATCAGCCTCGATTGGCTGATTCGGGGTTGAGAGTGGATGGTTGAGAGTTGAGAGTCCGGAACCGTTGATTCGGAGGACTCCAAACGCCTCTCCCCTTTCCCTCCAAGCTCCCATCCAAGCCACTTTTTACCTTTCACCTTTTACTCCTTCCCCCATGCTCGACGATCTCGCCTCGCTCTACTCCGCCGTCCTCGCCGACGTGCTCGACGCCCACGGCTATCCGAACCAATGCCTGACGCCCGCCGTCCGCGCCCTCACCCCCGCTCAGCGGATCGCGGGACGGGTCTTCACGATGAAGGCCGAAATCGTCGATGGCGTGCCCGAGCAACCCTACGTCCTTGAGATGGAGGCGGTCGATACGGCGGAACCGGGCGACGTCCTCGTCATCGACGCGGGACACGACCGCAGTTGCGGCTTCTGGGGCGAACTGCTTAGCACCGCCTGCCTCGCCAAAGGCGTCCGGGGCGTCGTCATGACCGCCTGCACCCGCGATCTCTGGGCGCTGAACCAGCTCGACTTCCCCGTCTTCGGGATCGGCGCCTCGCCCGCCGACAGCAAGGGCCGCGTCGACGCCAGCGCCATCCGCGAGCCCATCGTCATCGACGGCGTGGCCGCGAAGCAGGGCGACTACATCCTCGGCGATTGCGACGGCGTCGTCATCATCCCGCAGGAGATCGCCGCCAGCGTCATCGCGGCCGCCAAGGAGAAAGTCGCCGGCGAGAACACCGTGCGCGAGGAACTCGCCGCCGGGGTGCCCGTGGGCGAGGTGTTCCGGAAGCACGGGATTTTGTGAGCATCCCACGGATCTCGTCCGTGGGATCGGTTGAGAGTGGAGAGTGGGTCGTCGGGAGCCGGGTAAAAGCAACCCCTTCAGCACCCGCTTGCATCGGCTGACCCGAGTGGTTGATTGGAACGATGAAGCCGAAACTCCCGCAACTCCTGGCCGTTTGTCTTTTTCCCGCCACCTTCGCCAAGGCGGACGAACGGCCTGCCGTCGCAGAACCCCGGGCCACATCGGGAGACCGCGCGGTGGAACCGGCTTGGGAGGAACAATTCTCGGTCACGGTGGGACCGGAGGGAGCCGAGATCAACGGAACCGGTCAACAGGCCCTGCAAGCGGCGGTGGACTACGTCGCAGGGATGGGAGGCGGCACCGTGCGCGTGCTGCCGGGCGTGTACCGGCTGAGGAACGCCGTCCACCTCCGCAGCGGTGTCCGCCTGCTGGGTTCCGGCGCAGATACCGTTTTGATCAAGGAGCCTTCCGCCACGACGACGCTGGCGGTCGACAGCGATTGGTACGACCAAGAGATCACCTTGGCCGACACGACGGGTTTCGCGGTGGGCGACGGTGTGTGCCTGCGGTCCAAAGACGAAAAAACCGGGCGGCAGACGGTGGTCAAGCGCACCTTGACCGCCCGCAGCGGGAACCGCTTCAAGCTGGACCGGCCCTTGCGCGAGAATCTCTGGCAGATGCACGGCGCGACGGCTTCCTCGCTCTTTCCCATTCTCAGCGGCGAGGGAATCGAGGACGCGACGGTGGAGAACCTCGTCCTCGACGGCAACCGCGAAGCCAACGAACACCTCGACGGCAACTATGCGGGCTGCGTGTTCCTCCAAGACTGCAACCGCATCGTCCTCCGCAAGGTCGCGGCGCGGAACTACAACGGTGACGGCATTTCCTGGCAGATCTGCCACGACGTGGCGGTAGAAGACTGCACCGTGGAGAACAACCGGGATCTGGGGCTGCATCCCGGCTCCGGCTCGCAGCGCCCGGTGATCCGCGGCAACACCCTTTCCGGGAACGGCATCGGCTTGTTCTTCTGCTGGGGAGTCAAATACGGTTTGGCCCAGGAAAACCAGATCGAAGGCAACCGGATCGGAATCTCCATCGGGCACCGCGACACCGACAATCTCATCGTCGGCAACACCATCGTCAGCAGCCAAGACCAAGGCATTTTGTTCCGGCCCGAGCGCGGCCCCGATTTCGCGGGCCACCGCAACCGCATCGAAAACAACGTGTTGCGCGACAACGGATCCGAGGACGGCGCAGCCATCGAGATCCAAGGCGGCACCGAAGGCATCCGCATCGTCAACAATGAGATCGTCGAAACCAGAGGTCCGGCCCAGCGCACCGCGATCCGCCAAGGCCCGGAAACCAAGGACATCCATGCGGAAGGCAACCGCGTGAGCGGATTCGCACCGTGACCCGACGTTCGCCGCCGAAATCAGCGATTTCAGATTGGCAGAACGGACGAGGCGCGGTTCGACCGCTGCGGGAAGGCCCTTTGCGACGAACACCTCCCCCTCCTTTTCCCCGACTCCGCCCGAAGTCGAAAGCTCCTCCGCGTCCACCCCAAGATCGACGCCTCAGCGAGGCGTCCCATTTCGTGGCGCAGCTTCACTCCCTCTCGAAAGGAAACATCGGCCTTCGCCGCTCGCGATACTCCAGCTTCGTCATGTCCGCCCGCGTCACGCCGGGCGTATCGACATGCAGGAAGCCGCCTTTCGCCACTGGCTCGTAGGCCGCCATCGGGGCGATCACGCCTTTCGCCACGATCAGGTCGAAATCCGCCGGATCGACGCCGCAGGAGGTCAATTGCGCAAGGCTGAAGGGGGCCATGCGCCGCGTCGTCGCCATGACGACCAGCCCCGTGCCTTCCAGCTCCAGCACCGCCGTCGGCCCTTGGTCGAACACCGAAAATCCCCCGTGTCGCGCTTGCGTCTCGCGAAAGATCCCGTCGTGCAGCGAGCGCACCCGGAAGACTCCCTTCACCGGCTCCGCCGCATCGCCGACCGCGCCCTCGAACACATCGCCCATCCCCGCCGCAACCGCCGCCTCCACCGCCGCCGGATCGTGAAGGCAGACGAAAGCCTTTCCGCAAGCCCCGCCGCGCAGCCATTCCCGCACAATGGCCGTGCCGTTCGCGGGCGAACCGCCGCCCACATTGTCCCCCATATCGAGGAGCACCACGGGACGCTCCTCCCTTTCCCCCGCGAGAGCGACCGCCTCGGCGGCTTCAATCTGCACCGGCTCGAAATCCGTGCGCCGCTCCCACATCCTCGCGGCGATGGCCTCGGCCATGTCGCGGGCGAGCGCCCCGTCCCCGTCCGTGACGACGAGCACCGACGAGCCCATCTCCGTCACATCCGCATAGGGAAAGCCGAGGAGGATCGAATGGCTCAACACCCCCGGACGGTCCGCGAGGGCGGCGGCCTCCTCGTAGAACTCCCGCATCGGCGACTCGGAAGTGTTCTGCGAACGGATGTTGATCGCCATCGGCGGAAAAGCCGCAGCCTGCGCCGAAGCCACCATCCCCTCCAACGTCGCGAGGAGCAGCCGCGCCGCGCGCAGACCCGTCTCGCGCTGGTCGAGGTGGGGGTTCGTGCGATAGGCGAAAATCGCGTCCGTCGCCGCGACCATCGCCGGGGAGAGGTTCGCGTGCGGGTCGAGCGTCGCGACGATGGGGACGCCGGGACCGACCTGCTCGCGCAAACGCCCCAGCCAATACCCGTCCGCGTCAGGATGCCCCTCCGCCACCGTCGCCCCGTGCGGCGCGACGAGCAGACCGTCGAGCCGTCCCGCCTCCGCGACCGCCTCCAGCAACTCGTCCACGAGCCCCTCGAAATCCGCCCGCCGGATCGTGCCGTAGGGCAGCGCCCGCGCGAGGAAGACCGGCACCGCCTCGACCCCGAAGCGGTCCAGTTCCTCGAAAAATCCCCCCACCTCGTGCGGCGTTCCCGCCATGCGTTCGCGGATCGCCTCGCCGCGCAGCAGCAAGTCCTCCTCGAAATGGCGACGCGTCGTCCACTCCCCGATAAAGGTGTTCGATTCCTGCAACAAGCCAACGATCCCGACTCTTTTCGTCTGATTCATCCAAGCAATGTGGCGGTTTTTCCATCGGCGGAAAGCCTCGATTTCGGCGGAAACTCGCCTTGAGAACTCGAAGGCATCTAGGGAGAGGGCAAACCGTCTCGGTGAACCCTCGCCGCCGAGCGCTCCCGCAGAGCGCCGCCCCGCACGGACGGCCCCAGCCCTGACAAGCGTTGCGATCCCATGGAAAGGGCCTACCCTGTCGGTCTGCATGAAGAACCCTCCGCAGACCGCCGCGCTGCTCGCTTGCCTCCTCCTCGCCCTCCCTCTCGTCACGGGCGGGGCCAACCCCTTCCTGCGCGACGGAAACGCCGCGATCCACCGCAAGGCGAAAAAATACCTGCTCGTCCCCCTCGCCACCGCCGTGCCCGAGGCCCATGTCGACCTGCGCTACAAGGTCACCTCGGCGGCGGGCAAGCCGCTCTACCGCGCCGACATGCCCGCCCTCGTCCACCGCTCCACCGCCAAGAAGCTGCGGCAGGTCGCGAAACAGTTGAAGGAGCACGGATACGCCATCAAAATCTGGGACGCGTGGCGGCCGCCGGAGGCCCACCAAGCGCTCTGGGACGCGGTGCGCGACGAGCGCTACGTCGTGCCGCCGGGCAAGGGCCTCTCCTGGCATTGCTACGGCATCTCGATCGACCTCACCCTCGTGCGCCTCGACGGCACCGAGGTGCCCATGCCCTCGAAATTCGACGAATTCACCGCCCGCGCCGCCTCGCGCTATGTCGGCGGCGACCCCGAGATCGCCCGCCGCATCACCCTCCTGCAAACGGCGATGAAGGAGGCGGGCTTCCGCGTCATCCAGTCGGAGTGGTGGCATTTCGACGACATGAATCCCGAGGGCGGCATCCGCGAGGTCACCGCCGCCGATCTCGGCATCGCCATGCCTTGACTCCGCTTGGGTGAATTGGGGTTTGAGGGTCTTTCCTAGATTATCGCCTAAAACCGGCCTTAACTCTAGGAATATCAAT